>Ga0265319_1000069_pt1 | contig 82640 bp, 77 predicted proteins | sample 4824metaG_FD_192443 | JGI IMG/M metagenome (GOLD analysis project Ga0265319, IMG submission 192443) | Rhizosphere microbial communities from Carex aquatilis grown in University of Washington, Seatle, WA, United States - 4-8-24 metaG | ecosystem: Host-associated > Plants > Roots > Rhizosphere >... | reverse complement strand
ACCTTGTCAATCCCGAGTGTAGGCGGGACCGGTAACGAGCGGCGATCTCCGCAGGCTCCTGCTGATCGACGAAAGCAGGAGTGACCAGCGAGCCCCGCCAGACGCTCGCAACTCGTCCATTGCGCAAGTGGGGTCGGACGAACGCGAGACTCCTGCCTTCGAGGGCATGCGAGCGTTCCGCAGTGTCGAGTCCTTTTCTCGTGCGAAAGGGTGCGGTTACGATGCCGTGGCATTGTTTGAGCCTCCTGTGTCTGCGGATTGGGCGGCGGTGCGCGAGGCGCTCGCCGAAGCCGGCGTTGACCCGACCTACTTCGGGAGATTCACGTCAGCGCGCGGGCGACAGGTTCTCGGCGGAGGCGAGCTTGACTATCGCGCCGCTACGCCGGTTCTTCTTGCCTGTCTCGACCAGGTCCGGGATCCCCGCGTGCTGGAAGCCGTCGTTCGGTCGCTGTCGACGAGTGCGGCTCGCGGCAGCGCTTTCGTGCCGCTGCTCGATCTGTTCAGGCGCACGCCCAACGGGCAGGCCAGCTTGAAATGGGCGATTGGCAACGCGCTCAGTGTGGTTGCCCAGCGGACGGACTTGCCGGCGGTGTACGAGGTAGCCATCGACCGAAGCCACGTGGGGCGCTCGATGCTCGTGGGGATGCTGTGGCGTCTGGCTGAGCCCGATCCTGTGCCGGAGCTGCGCATCCTCGTCGCTGACCCGGATTGCGCGTTCGCGGCAATGTCGTCGTTACGGCGGAAGGTCTCGCCCGACGAGGCGCGGTCTGTGATCGGCCCGTTAACCGACAACGCGGTTGAGACGGTCCGCAACGCTGCGCGGGAGAACTTGAAGCGGGTCAACAAGGCATCGCGTCAAGCCTGACGCGAACGCAGCGCGCACGAGCGCAAGTGCCACTCGGCGTGAAAGCGAGCGTGTGCGGCGGAGCGCGACGCACTCCTGAGTTGGACGACATCCGATACTCAGCCGAGTCGCTGACATTGCTCCCGCTCGGCCTGCAAAAGCAGGCGCGCAGCAGGCGTCGGTCGAGAGCGATCCTTGTCGTCCAAGGCGGGCATGCGACCGATATGTGCGCACACCGCCGCATCGATCTGGGAGCGAGCGTCTGCCAGGCGGAACCCGCTCTCGGTCGAAACTGTTCTGCCTGCGAACCAGCTGGGCGTCCGATGGCTGGGACACGATTGAGCTGTTCTTCCGAGCGGATTTCATAATTTGTTCAGCGCCACGGCGACGGTCGCCGGGACCTTGATTGGGCTGCTGTTCGTCGCGATTTCCGTGGCTCACGACCGCGTTGCGGAGGACGGGTCTCAGGCGCATCGGGTTCGCGCATCGGCCGCTCTGACCGCGTTCACAAACGCGCTGGTGGTGTCACTGTTCGCGCTTGTGCCGGGGGTGCGGCTCGGCTGGACGGCGCTCGTGGTCGCGATCTTGGGGCTGGTGTTTGTGCTCGCCTCCCTGCTCTCTTTGGTGCGAGTGAGACGTGACCAGCCTGGTGAGCAGCTCCGCGACGCCGTGTTCCTGGTCAGTCTGGCTGTCACGTTCGGCTTTCAACTCGCGGCCGGCCTGACGGCGTTGTCGGACCCCCGGCGTGACGGGCCGGTGACGACGATCGCGGTGCTTGTGATCGTCTGTTTCCTGATCGGGATAGGGCGCTCATGGGAGCTGATCGGTGGCCCGTCCATCCTCCTGCGGCGAGAGCTGCGCTCTCTGGCTCGGGGCCGCGGCGAGCACGACGGAGGATCGTCATGAGTGGCTCTCGTGGCTGAGCCGCAACTAATCCACCGCGACCGCGGCACCGCCCGGGCGCGAGAAGCACCACCGCTTCGCCGAGCTGGGCGAGCCCGACGGTGAGAACGAGCGACCTCCGGCCGTGGAAGCGGCCGGAGGTCGCCCTTCCGATCGGGTCGCGCAGCCACGACGAGTCGCAGAGGAGCGGCGCCGGCGGTCGTGACGAGCGCCCGCTGCTGAGGCGCGCGCTGCGCTGAGAGCGCTCATCCTTGCGGATGAAACGCTGGCGTCACGTCGTTCGCTCGCTGCGCCCTTCTCTCGCATGATGGCCGATGCCATCGAAGGTGGGCGGGCCTAGCGTTGTCGGTGTTGCTACAGCCCCGACGAGAAGGAGCCCCCACGATGATTGATGTGAGTGGTTTGACGAAGCGCTACGGCGAGAAGGTTGCGGTCGACGACCTGTCGTTCACGGTTCGCCCGGGCGTCGTTACTGGATTTCTGGGCCCAAACGGGTCGGGGAAGTCGACAACAATGCGATTGATCATCGGTCTGGATGCGTCGACGAGCGGCGGGGTGACGGTGGGCGGCAAGCCATACCGCGAGCATGCCGCGCCGTTGCATGAGGTTGGGGTGCTGTTGGAGGCGCGGGCTGTGCATCCGGGCCGCTCGGCGTACAACCATCTGCTGGCACTGGCGCAGACGCACGGGATCCCACACGCGCGGGTCGATGAGCTGATCGAGCTCGCCGGCCTCGGCGGTGTTGCGCGTAAGCGCGTCGGGCAGTTCTCACTCGGGATGGGTCAGCGTTTGGGGATCGCCGCAGCCCTGTTGGGAGATCCGAAGGTGGTGATCCTCGATGAGCCGATCAATGGCCTGGATCCCGACGGGATCCACTGGATAAGGGACCTGCTGCGTTCGCTCGCGGCCGAGGGTCGCACCGTGTTTCTCTCCTCGCACCTGATGAGCGAGATGGCCCTCACGGCAGATCACCTGATCATCATTGGGCGCGGACGGCTGATCCGCGACATCAGCGTGAGCGACTTCGTACGTGACTCATCGCGGAATGTCGTCCGTGTCCGCACGCCACAAGCGGGTGAGCTGCGCGAACTGCTCCTCGGTCCTGACGTGGCGGTGTCGAGCGAGGAGCGCGGCGTGCTCGAGGTAGAGGGACTGAGCTCGGACGACATTGGACGCAGCGCTGCCTCGAACGGGTTCGTCCTTTACGAGCTCACGCCCGTGGAGGTCTCCCTCGAGGAGGCGTTTATGGCGCTCACGCACGACGAGATCGAATACCGCGGGTCCGACAACACCGCAACCACCACCATCGATGAGCACGAAAGGATGGCAGCATGAACTCCGCCACCGTCACCCTTGTCCGGCCGCGCAACGCGCTGGCGACCCGCGTTACCCAGCGCCGCGTCGCGTTCTCGGAGTGGACCAAGCTCCGGTCGCTGCGCTCCACGTGGTACACGCTCTTGATCACGGCGGTAGCGACGATTGGCTTCGGCGTGATCGCGAGCGCGGCGACGGCGTCGCGTTGGATCTCGATGAGCGCGGCTGACAAGGCGACCTTTGATCCTGTTTCCACGAGCCTGCTTGGTGTCGACTTCGGTGTCCTCGCGATCGGTGTGCTGGGCGTGTTGCTGATCACGGGCGAGTACAGCACGGGCATGGTCCGCTCAACGTTCGCCGCGGTGCCCGCGCGACTGCCGGTGCTCTGGGCCAAGGTCGGCGTGTTTGCACTTGTCGGCTTCGCCGTGGCGCTTCCGTCAACGCTGATCGCGTTCTTCGTAGGACAGTCGTTCCTGTCATCGCAACACATCCAGATCGCCTTCTCCCACAGCGGGGTCGCGGGCGCGGTGATCGGCTCGGCCGTCTATCTGACGCTCGTTGGGTTGTTCGGCATCGGTCTCGGAACGATCCTGCGCAACACCGCAGCGGGGATCGCAACACTCGCAGCGGTCATGTTCGTAATCCCGCCGCTGGTCGGGATCCTGCCCTCGAGTCTCGCCAATGCGATCGATCCGTACCTGCCGAGCAACGCCGGTTCGGCGATCATGGACGTCACGGCCCACGCCCACACGCTCTCGCCGTGGGCCGGTCTGGCGGTGTTCGCCGGCTACTGCGCCGCGGCGCTCGCCGCCGGTGCGGTGGTCCTGATGCGGCGCGACGTGTGAAGCGATTGCGCCTTGGCGCCAGTTTGATCGCGCGGGGCCGGGGATATCCTCAGACGATGTCCCCGGCCCCGATCGCGCGCGCTCGCCAGTTTTCGCTCGCTCGTCGCGATCTCGCGCTCGCCGCAATCGTCTCGATCCCGGTGGTACTTGCACTGGGCATCACCGCGGTACACCGCCACGAGCCGCTCGTGCTGCTCCTCGCGCTGGCCTCCGTGGTGGCAGTGCTCGCGCGTGAGCGGCGGCCGATTCCGGCACTGCTGCTCGCGATCGTTGTGACGGCGGTGATCCCCGACGACCCGACGCTGCTGCTGCCGGCCCTCGTGGTGCTATTCGCCATGGCTTCGCGCCGCTCGTGGCAACTTCCCGCGGCCGCCGCGCTTGCCGTCGCTGTCGCGTCGATCGTCGCGACAGCCGGTTGGGGCGGCGACCTCGCCGCGGATGGGCTGCTGGGATTCGCGATCGGGAGCACGGGATCGTGCGCCGCTGCCGTTGCGCTCGGTCTCTATGTCGGTGCCCGGCGCAGGCTGATCGACGGGCTTCGCGAGCGTGCCGAGCGGCTGGACCGCGAGCGTGAACTGCTCGCTGATCGGGCGGTCGCACTGGAGCGTGTGCGCATTGCCCAGGAGCTTCACGACGTGATCGCTCACAACGTCAGCCTGATGGTGGTCCAGGCGCAGGGACTCGGTGCTGCGATCGACGATCCCCGGGTCGCGAGCGACACCACCGCGATCGCAGACCTCGGCCGCCAGGCGATGGCCGAGATGCACCGCACCCTGCGGCTGTTGCGGACCGACAGAGCGGCGGCAGAGCTCGCGCCACAACCTGGTCTCGCCAACATTGACCGGCTCGTGGAGCAGGCGCGCTCGGCCGGTCTGAGCATCGAGTTCACGGTGCACGGCCAGCCGCGCCAGCTGCCACAGAGCGAGGATCTCTCGGCGTTTCGCATCGTCCAAGAGGCGCTCACCAACGTCGTCAAGCACGCCGCCAGCGCGGACACGCACGTGACGCTCGACTACGCTGACGAGGGGCTCCGGCTGACGATCACCGACGCCGGCGATACGCCCGACGCGCCGCGCGAGCACACGTCGGGCGACGGGCAAGGCCTCGTCGGCATGCGCGAGCGCGTCGCGATGTTCGGTGGGACGCTGAGCGCCCAGCGCCGGGCGGGGAGAGGATTCGAGGTCACGGCCGTGCTGCCCTATCTCGGAGCCGATTCATGACGCCGCTCCGCGTCGTCATCGCTGACGACCAGCCGATGATGCGAGCCGGGTTCAAATCGGTACTTGAATCCGCGGGCGACATCACGGTCGTTGGCGAGGCGGAAAACGGAATGCAGGCCGTCAGCCTGGCCAGGGCGCAGCGGCCCGACGTCGTGCTCATGGACATCCGCATGCCCGTGATGGATGGCATCGAGGCCACGCGCCAGTTACCGGATCAGCGAGTGCTGATCCTCACGACCTTCGGGCTGGACGACTACATCATCGACGCGCTGCGCGCCGGCGCGAGCGGGTTCCTGCTTAAGGATGCACCGACCCACGACGTGCTCGCGGCCGTGCACGCCGTCGCGGCGGGCGACGCGGTCCTATCGGCCGCAGTGACCCGCCAGCTGCTCGACCAGGTCGGGCGCCGCCTCCCCGCCGCCGTGTCCCGCGATGCGCACGAACTGGCCGGCCTCACCGGCCGCGAAGAAGAGGTCCTGCGCATGCTGGCCGCCGGCCTCTCCAACGCCGAGATCGCCGCCGCGATGGTCGTCTCTGAGGCCACGGTCAAGTCGCATGTCTCACGGATCCTCGGCAAGCTCAGCCTACGCGACCGCGTCCAGGCCGTGATCTACGCCTACGAGACCGGCCTCATCGCCCCCCGCGACACGGCCGATTAACTCAACAGGCCACAGACGGATGCCCGCGGCGCGTCCCGGCGGCAGCACCCAATGGCTCGCAGGCCAAATCGAGAGCGAGCGCACGCTCGAGGGGGCTCATCCCTGCGGATGACACGACGGCCACAGGTGGCCCGCTCGGAGGTCCCCTATTCGCTATTGCGGACGATGACAGCGCGTGGCACACCACGTAGCGTCGTCATAGCAAGCCGCAACACCAATCCAAGGGACGTGATATTCATGAAAGCAGAGCCAGACTCACGGTTCGGGACACGCCGCCTCGCCCTGGCCACCGCCGTAACCGTCGCCGGTTCGGTCATCACGGTGCTCGTCGTCCGAGCGATCGCCGTAAACATCGTCACCGTCCCCGCTGCGTTTACACCGCTCAAACTGGGTAGCGTGGTCATGCTCACCGTCCTCGGTGTGCTCGCCGCGGCCGGCGCGTGCAGGCTGCTGAACACCGTGTCCAAACAGCCGATCCGCACCTTCTGGCGCGTCGCGCCAGTCGCCCTCGTGCTGTCGTTCATCCCTGACATTGCAATCTGGACCGCACACGGCTATTCCCACACAGCAACCGCCTCAACCGTGCTGCCGCTGATGGTCATGCACGTAGCCGTCGCAGGCCTCTGCCTCACCCTGCTCCCACGCCTTGGGGCGGAACACTCCGGGCGTCGCACCACCCCGATCGTCCCAGTACCCGCAGCATCGTGACCCTGCACGCACACGCTGACACTGCACCGCTCGCCCCGTACGCGTTGCGGCCGGGCACGGACTGCGATTGCAGCACTCTCGGGTTCGAGGGCGACCAGTTGCGCATCGGACGAGTTGCGAGCGTCTGGCGGGGCTCGCTGCTCACTCCTGCTTTCGTCGATCAGCAGGAGCCTGCGGAGATCGCCGCTCGTTACCGGTCCCGCCCAATAGGGGTACGCCGGGAAGCAATGCGCCTGGTGCAGCGATCCAACACGACCGTGTTCCCTACGTGTTCCCAACTCGGCGTATTTGAGCGCACTTCAGCGTACCTGAGCGACCTGAGAAGCCCTGAAAACACTTGAGAGGACGTGTTTGGCCGACACTCATAATCCGTCGCGCGGAGGTTCGAGTCCTCCCCGGCCCATCGAAAGCGCCGGACAGCCACCATCGTGTCTGCGAGCTTTGGCATGGTCGCGCGGTGTCCACACCGCCTCAGACCGCTGCTGACCCCGCGGTTACGCGTTGGCCTTCGACGAGGCGAAGCGCGCGCTCGACGACCAGGAGCGAGTACTCGACCAGATGCACACGCGTGCCGCGACGCTCATCGCCGCCGCGGCGCTGGTGAAATCGTGCTTTGGTGGCCAGGTGCTGCATGGCGGCCACGTGCTGACGTTCGGATGGACCGCCTGGAGCTTGCCCAGTCTGCTGGTCAAAGAGACCCGCGGCTGAAGCGCGAGAGCCGGGAGGTCGCGTCGTCGACGCGCCGCGCGGCGTGTAGGCCGCCCCCGTCCCACCGCTTCGGGGTCGCCGGCGGCGTCACGCCAGCTGGCTTGGGGCAGGCGAGCCACGTGGCTCGTCTGCCCCAACACCCGCTCAGCCTGCGATGTTCCCCTGGTTGTTCATCGGGGTGTTCGAATCGATCCAGTGGCCGTTGGAGTCCGTCTTGTAGACGAAATCGTAGTTGGCCACAGTCGGCTGCGGGGCGCCCGGGAAGAACGCCGCCACGAACGCGTTGTTTCCTGCCGCGTTGCTCGAGTTGGAGGTGTTTGACGTGTCTGGCGAGCACCCGCTCCCACACGTCGCAAACGGATTGAAGTCAGCTGCCTGCCCGGAACTCGGCGAGGGGACGCTGAATGTCTCCGTTCCATAGAACGTGCCGGTCACGCCGCCGGACTGCGTCGTAGCGCAGCTGTTCGGGTCGGCGACGCCCGCGATCGTCTTGAACGTGCCCTGCACGGTCTCGGCGATCGTGAATGACCCGTCGACCTGCGGCTCGACCACAAACGTGCGGTTGTACGTGTCCGTCGCCCACTCCTGATTACAGTTACCCGAATCCGGCCCGATGCTATTCGTGTAGTTGTAGACGAACGGGCTGTTCACGCCGCTCGGTCCAGCGGGTCCAGCGGGTCCAGCGGGTCCGGCTGGCCCAGCGGGCCCGGAGGATCCGGCGGGTCCGGCAGGACCTGTGTTGCCGGCCGCACCGGCGGGACCTGTCGCACCGGTACCGCCGTTCGAGCCGGCGGCTCCAGTTGCACCCGCGGGTCCGGCGGGCCCGACGGCTCCGGCGGCTCCAGCGGGTCCAGCGGGGCCTGCGGCTCCTGCCGACCCTGCGGCTCCGGCGGCTCCTGCGGCTCCGTTCGTGCCGTTGGTGCCGGCCGCGCCCGTGGGTCCGACCGAGCCCTGGGCGCCTGTGGCGCCCTGTGCTCCTACGGCGCCGTTGGTTCCGTTGGTCCCGTTGGTCCCGTTGGTCCCGTTGGTGCCGGCTGGGCCAGTCGCCCCGTTAGTACCAGCTGGCCCCGTCGCCCCGGCTGGACCGGCCAGGGTGGAGGTGGACTGCGGTCCTGCCGGACCGGTGGCACCGCGTAGCGATGCCAGCACCCTCGGCTTGATCTGGTTGGTGCTTGTGATGATGTAGTGCTTAGCGGCGTAGCTGACGCCGCCAAGCGTCAGGAATACAGCTACCGTCGCGATCACGGCGGCTGGTGTGATCTTCCGTCGCACGATACCTCCCAATTGTGGATTCTGTTCTGGCTTGGTGATCGGTTAACCACGAAGCTTTAAGGGAATAGGCGGGCTCCCGCGTGGGGAAAGTTCTCCGGCAGCAGGGGTGATCTTTCCGTCGCCGCGAACTTCGCGGCGACGGAATTGCGCGAACCGGCCCAGTGTTCGCACCGGTCTGCGCTTTCAACCCCGCTGTGAAACCCACGCACGGCCGAGATGACTGCCGAGCCTACTGGTTTTCTGCAAGGTGCGCAATTTTGGGGAGCTTTGACGGGCTTTGACCAGACTTTGACCGTCAGCGGGCGAGCGCCCGGCAGGGTCGGCCCGTCTACGGTCGAAGCGGGGAGTGGTCCGCCGCTGCCTGTGTCGTGGGCAACTCCCGCCGTAGGCGCTCGCGCGTTGCGCAGCGCCCGCGCGAGCGTGGGCGACTCAGCCGCCGAGCTCGAGTGACTCGCGTCGCGCTGTCACCGCGGGTCGCGCGCGCCCCGACATTCCGGACGCGATCGCTTCGCTTACCGCGGTCAGCGTGACGACGCCGATCGGGCAGAGGACCCAGGCGAAACCGTCAACGTGCGAGAACGGGTAGAGGACCTGCTCGTTCGCGCCGGCCCCATCGAAGAGGAGGTGAGCGCAGTTGACCGCGAGAAACGACCAGGCGGCAACCGCGGCGCCGGCGGCACCCGCGGTCCGGCGAGCGAGCGGCCACGCAATCAGCACCGCGAGCGACAGCAGTAAGACGAAGGCGAGCGAGTGCGTGGCAGGGCGCCCACCCGCGAGCGTCTCGAGCGCGTGCGGGCTGACGCTCCCCGCGACCGCGACGTGGTCGAGGTCGAGAACCGAGCCGCCGGCGAACGCGAGTGCCGCGTAGCCGATCCTCGAGCGCGAACGCCACACGAGCGGACCGACGACGATCAGGGCGATCACACCGTGAATCGCGATCGCCCATACCGCCGAGGCGAACGGATGGCTCGGGTCTGAGCGAAAAGGCCAGCCGGGGTAGGGGCTCACCCCGCCGTTCCGTCCGTGCGAACGCTGAGGTTGGAGCAAGCGCGGGTCGCGAGCACACCTGAAGCATGGCGCGTGCGGCGGTTCGGCACGTCACGCTATGACCTCCCTGCAGCGGCTCGACCTATCCAACAGGCGGGCCGGCACGCGGCCCAGGCCGGCGACGGGGCCGTCTCACGGCGCTTCTCGCGCGCCACCTGACTCGATCCACTTCGCTACTCTGTGCCCGGCGCTGGGCCGGCCCGATCGGGCCGCGTCGCTGCCAAAAGGGGAGAGGAGGAGCCATGCGAGCAAGGACCCTGAGGGATCTGGTGCGAGCGAGCAACCGGTCGCCGTTGCGCCGTGTGGCCGCCCTGGCCGCCGTCACACTTGCAAGCGCGCTCGGCGCCGCGCCGGCGCAGGCGAAGAGCCTCTCCGTACTGGACCCGGCGGCCGACTCCGGCGGCCAGATCGTCGTTGACGCGGCGGGCAACGGCTACGTCGCGTGGCTGCATCACGGCTCACCGGACGCCGTGATGTTCTGCAAGCTCTCGACCGCCGGCGCGTGCAAGAGCGCGGTGACGCTCCCGGCGCCGGCCGCGAGCCCGAGCAACGCGCAGCCCGACCAGCCGTTCGCGCTGCTCGCCGCGACGACGGACGTGTTCGTCGTCGATCCGCGTAGCGTCCCGGGCGATGTCGTCTACTGGCTCTCGACCGACGGCGGGCAGACGTTCGGTGCTCCGGTCGACATCACCGCAGCGGGCGACTTCACGGCCGACACCACAGTCGCCGACATCCTGCTAGACCCCTCGGAGCCGTCGCTCACCGCGACGCCGCCGGTCGCCAACTTCGATATCGCCTCGACCACACCAGGGCTCGGCTACTCATGGGTACCGAGCAACCTCACTCCCGGCGCGAGCCAAACCTCGTTCTCCTTCACGACGCCGAGCACCGGCACAGTCGGGACGGCTGCGCTTGGAGAGCAGCCGAACGGCTACCCGCTGGAGGCCTTCTCGACGATCGGAACCGGAGCGCTCGGGAGCCCGGACACCGTGTACTTCGTCCGTCAGACCGCGGCCGCGGCACTCGGCTCGCCGCTGTCGAGTGCCTGGACCGCCAACGCAACGCTGGTCGGCCCCGGCTACCTGCCCGTTCTCGCGGGCGGACCGAAGGGCCTTTTCCTCGCATACGAGTCATACGCCACGGAGGGTTTGACCGGGGCGCCATCCTCGCTTCTGGTTGAGCCGTACGACCAGGCGTCCGGAACCTTCAGCACCGGCCCGTCGATCGCCGACGACCAGCCGCAGCAGACCGCGGCCATGGAGGCGGGCGCGATCAACGAGAACGCCACGACCGGCGAACTCGCGGTCGTCTGGCCCAAGCTCGTCGGCAGCAAGACCGTCATGCGCCTGTGGACTTCCAAGAACGGGGGAGCGACGTTCAAGGGTCCGGTCACAATCGCGACGATCGCCAGCGGCTACGGCGGCACTGCCTCGCTCGCGCTGAACGCGAAGGGCGGCGGCCTCGTCGCCTTCCGCACCAGCAGCGGCCTGCAACTCACGAACCTCGCCTCGCTCGCCAAGCCAAAGCCGAAGAAGCACAAGCACAAGCACTGATCCGCGCCCGCCCTCCCACGAAGCCCCGCACGCCGATCGGTCCGCGGGTTCTGGGGCGGCGCGAGTCTCGCAGCCGCGTCACTTCACGAAGTGAGCGCTTGCTCCCCGCACAAGCAGGTGGCGGCGCCACAGCTCGTCGAGGTGCGACTTCACGCCAATGCCGTAACCGGTTGGCTTGCCGTTGTAGTCGACGATCAGCGCCGGGCCGTCGCAGCTCCAGCCGCGGTCTGTCGCGTCCCAGGCCCAGGCGAGGTATGAGATGTGGTGCGCGTCGGCCCAGCGCATGTAGCGAAGCGCATAGGTGGCCTTGCAGTCGCCTTCGCCGAACTCGCCGGTGACGACCGGGGTCTTATTCGCAAGCGGGGCGACCGTTGTGTTCCAGCAGCTGACGCTGTCGCACTCGGTTGGGTAGCTGTGGAAGCTGACGATCAGCTGGTGGTCTGGATCGGCTGGCTCGTAGTTGGCCCACTGGCGCTCGTCCGTGCCCCAGGAGTTGCCGCCGAGCATGATCGGATTGGCCGCGCCGGTCGAGCGCACGAGGTCAACGAGCTGCTGCATGCCGGCGGTCCGGTAGGTGACGTTCGCGCCGGAGGGGAGGGTGTAGGTCGTCGTGCAGCCGTCCCGCCAGCACGGCCACGAGACGTGAGGCTCGTTGAAGAGGTCGAAGACGACCCCGCGGTCGGTCTTGAATCTGTTCGCGACCGACTCCCAGAAGCTCGGGGAGTGGTCCTCGTCGGCCATCAGCCACTCGGCGGTCGGCAGGTTCGCCCCGGGCGCCGCCCAATGCAGGTCGAGGATCACGTAGAGGCCGGCGGCATTGAGCGCCCTCACGTAACGCTCGACCGCTGCGCGGTAGGGCGCGCCGCTCAGGCGCGGGTTCGCTCCATTGATGTCCAGCCAGCAGTCCTCGTTCAGTGGCACACGAACGGCGTTGACGTGCCACGACTTGATCGTGGCGATCGAGGCCGCGGAGGTCGGCCCGTCGAACACGCTGTTCGCGTTCGGGTTCGTGCACATGTATTCCGCGCCGGAGCGGTTGACGCCGAGCAGCCGAATCGTGCGGCCCGCGAGCGTCGTCAGGTGGTTGCCTGACACCTTCACGCCGAACCCGGCACGCGCCGAGACGCCACCGCTCGCCGCGGCGAGCATGGCTGCAACCGCGAGCACGCTCAGCGCGAGCGCCCCCCGGCGACCGATTCCCATTACCCGATGAGGCTCCATGAAATGCCAGAGCGCCAGGCCATCCCGGCCCAGCGCCCTCGAGCAGATCGTCGCACACCGGCGGCGCGGGACGTCGCGCTTGCGTTCCGATGTCGCTGCGCTCAGTCGCCCGACCAGCCGGGTGGCGGCGGCTCGCCGGTCCGTCCGAACGCGTCATGAGCCCCGTCAGCTGCGACCGCCGGCTCGATGGCGCACGTTGGGGTTGCGGTCGAGGTCGGATCCCCGAGCAGTTGGTGATAGAGGACCGTCGCGATCGCGGCGCTGAACGGCAGAACCATCACCTCTGCCACCGTCGTGACGAGTGCCCTGATGCTCGCCGCAGCGGTCACTGAGCTGCCGGTGCCGGTGATCGCGAACAGCGCGGCCGAGACCATCAGCCCGACGACGCCGACGAGCAACCCGGTGACCACAAGAGTCCAATACACGCGCCACCAACGGCCCCTGACGAGAGCTCGCGAACGCCGCAGGGCCGCGACAGGTCGAAGGCCCTCGAGAACCAGCGCCGGCGTGGCGACCGACCATGCCGTGAAGAAATAGATCCCAGGCACCACGAGCGCGAGGAATGCCAATGCGATCAGGACCGACATTAGGACGGCGAGCGACAGGATGGGTGCGAGCCGCTTCACTGCGAAGCGCAGCGACTCGTCGGCATCGACTGGCTCAGCGCGATATGCGGCGCTGGCCGCCCGCACGATCGCGGCGGTCGCGAGCGCTGTCGCGAAAAGGCTGAGCACGAAGACGAAGACCTGTCCGGCGAGGCCGACGTTCGCTCCAGCGCTGTTACCGACGACGTATGAGGTCGGGACGTCGTTCGCGTTCGAGACAGTCAGCACGATCAGCACGAGCGCCAGCAGCTGAACCGGAATGACTGCAGTCGCCGCGAGCGCGACCATCGCGCCGGCGTTCTGCAGGTAGACGCGCATGCCCGCGTCGAGCACACTTCCAACACGCAGTGGCTGTGGCTCGGTAACGCTCACGGCGGCGAATATAGCCGCGGCAGCGGAACCCGCCTCGACCCGCCGGTTGGACCGCTCGCCGGCGCAGCAGGCCGGGGGAGAGTCTTAACCACGGCACCGGGCCGACATCCGACTAAGCTGCAACCGTCGATGTCCAGGCTACGCGGCCGGCATTCTCGGCTCACGGTGGGGCTTTCGGAGCCGTCATCGGGGTCGGGCGAGCCGCCGGCACGCGCGAAACCCAGCGGAAGGAAGCAACGATGACCAGACTCAAGCGCCAGCGCCTGGCCCTTTCGGTTGCTGCAACGGTCTCGGCAGTCACGTGTGCTCTCTTCGTGGTGAGCAGCGCCAGCGCTGCTGCCCCGATCACCGTCTGTCCGGCGGGCTCCGTTCCCGCTTGCGCCTACACGACGATCCAGAACGCAATCGACGTGGCCCCCGACAACGCCACGATCCTGGTCGGCCCCGGCGCATATGCGGGCGCGCTCGACATCAAGCATTCCGTAACGCTCGAGGGCGACGGCCCGGCGAACACGATCATCACCGCGCCGGCCAGCCTGTCGACCAGTTTCACCACGAGCGGTCCGAACGACCCGATCGTGTACGCGGACGCGGCGAGCGTCACGATCAAGAATCTGACGGTGGACGGCCAGAACGAGGGCAATCCGGCGCTCAACTACCGCTTTGAGGGAATCGCCTCCTACAACGACAACGTGACCGTTGACAACGTGACGGTGATGGGAATTGCCGATAACCCGCTCGACGGCGACCAGACCGGAACGGGCATCTACGCCGTCGCCGACGACGGCAACCCGCACACGATCACGATCACAAACAGCCGCGTCTACGGCTCCAACAAGAACGGCATCGTCGCCAACGGCGATGCCCAGGTCACGGTTGATGTGACCGGCAACATCGTCGTCGCTGCCGGAGGGTCGCCGATCGGATCCAACGGCATCGAGATCTACAACGACTTCTGGGCAGCCAACGGGGTCGGGCCGAGTGGCACGGTGTCCGGAAATGTCGTGTCGGGGAACGTCTGCAACCTCGCGCAGCCGACTTGCGGGACCGATCTTCTGAGCGACGGCTACCTTGGCGGCAACAACGACGTCAACGGAGACTCGGCCGGCATCCTGCTGGGCAACGTCGCCGCGCTCACGGTCTCTGGAAACACAGTCACCGACAGCGACATCGGCGTCTGGAGCACCACGGCTCCGGGGTCGACGGCCAAGATCACCGGCAACACGATCGAGGACAATCTGTACGCGGACGTCCTCGCCGAATTCGGGCCGGTCGCTATCACCGCCAACACGATCGCCGGCGGCACGGACTCGACCGGCACGCTTGCCGGCGTGCTGGTCGCGAACTACAACGGCGACCCCAGCAGTTCGGCGCCGACGATCACCGCGAATACGATCAGCGGGACTGCGGACGGCGTCGAGGTCGCCCAGGGTGAGACTCCGGGCGCTCCGCTGCCGAGCGCCACGATCAGCCACAACGCGATCAGCGGCAACTCGACCGGCATCGAGAACCTCACGGCCGCGACGGTCGCGGCGGCCGAGAACTGGTTCGGTTGCAACGCCGGGCCGGGCTCGACCGGCTGCGACACGATCTCCGGGCCGGGGGCGGGCCACGTGACGAGCGCGCCGCATCTGGTGCTCGCCGTGACAGCGTCGCCGAGCTCCGTCACGGTCGGTCAGACCTCGAGCGTGACGGCGGGCCTCGCGCAGGACTCCTCGGGCGCGACTCTCACCGGTGCCTTCCCCAGCGGGCTTCCGGTCGCGTTCGTGGCCTCGGCGGGCTCGGTCGGACCCACCGGCACGCTGGACGACGGCAGCACATCGACGACCCTCTCGGGGACGCCGGTCGGCACCGCGACGGTCACGGCCACGGTCAACGGCCAGCCGGTCAGTGCCACGATCAACACCTCGGCCGTGTCAAGTGGGCAGAGCGTGCCCGGCGGCACGCCCCCAGCGCTGACGCTTGCCCCGCGGCTCGCGTTCCTGCCGTCCGGGAGCCTCAGCCTGCTGGTGCGCCATCCCGGGAGCGCGTTGACCGTGTTCTGCGTCGACGGCTGCAGCGCGACCGTCACGGGACAGATCGTCGTGACTCTCGCGCACCACAAACACGAGACGCTGATGCTGAACCAGACGCAGTTGACCGTTGCCGCCGGTGGAGCTTCGGTCTACACGCTGGTGCTGACCAGCTTCGAGCGCACCGTGATCAAACACGCTGTCAAGTCGGTGTTGACGCTCAGCGTCGCGGCGAAGGACACCGTCACTGGGAAGACGACAACGGGACAACAGTCGTTTGCCGTGAAAATCACCTGAGCGCTCGCCGTCCCGGCAGCTAGCCGGCGCCGCGACGGCAACGCATCCGCGGTGCGGGCCGAGCTAGGGGTCGGGGCGCGGCGGGATCTGCTCGCCGGCCACCACAGCTCGCGGCACGGCGACCGTGAGCCAGTGCGCCAGCGGCTCGAGTCCGCCGCTCGCGATCGCAGCGGCGATGCCGGGCGCGCGAGCGCGCGTATCGTGCGCGTCCGAGGCGATGTCGTGCACGAGCCGCTCAGCTATCAGCTGCGTCGCGAGCGCCTGCGCGCCAGCGCCAAAGCGCCCGGTCAGCGAACCGGCGGTGACGGAGGACAGCGCGCCGGCGCGCACCATTTCCGAAAGCATCCCGTGGTCGGCGCGGAACGCGGGGCAACGCTCGGGATGGGCGATGACGACACCAAAGCCGCGCGTTTGGAGGTCGCCGACGATGGCGTCAAGGCCCGTGACGATCTGCCTGAACGGTGGCTCGATCAGCAGCCAACCGCCGCCACCGAGCGTCAATTGCTCGAGCTCCTCGGCGGCGAGCTCGCCGACCATCGCCATCGCGACCTCAGCGCCGGGCAGCACGTCGACCGCGATTTCGGCGCCGCGCAGTCGCGTGTTCAGCTCGACGACGAGGCGGGCGATCTCTCCAGCTTCGTTGCGGTATTCCGACGACACGTGCGGCGTCGCGACGATCGTGGTGACGCCGCTCGCGGCGGCGGCTCGCGCGAGGTCGATGCTCTCCGCGAAAGTGTCGGGGCCGTCGTCGATGCCGGGCAGGACGTGGCAGTGCAGGTCGATCACTTTGCGGCGCAACACTACCGCCGTCGCGGACGACGGGACTCGGGAGATGCGCGTAACCTCCTTGGTGCGAGGCGCTGTAATGGCCAGTGCCCGCGTCCGGGAAGTCGAGTGCGGACGAGCAGTTGCGATCGTGTGAATAGACTTGCGCGCGAGCGGTCCGGCACCCTATTAATGGGCAGGCAGGCTCCAACAAATGCTGCACTACGTTGTCGAGGTGAGGGATGAGAACCAGACGAATTTCGATGGCCGCAGGCATTGCGGTGGGCGCTGCGATCGTTGCGGTGACCGCGATGCCCGGGCTCGCGTCCGCCAATGTGCCGAAGGCCCTTTGGGTCGCAACGGCGACACCGGTCGCCGGCGGTGGCACGTCCTGTGCGAAGCCCGGTTACAACTCGGTCCAGGCGGCTGTGGGCGCCGCGTCTTCGGGCGCGACGATCAACGTTTGCGCCGGCACCTACACTGAGCAGGTCGTGATTACGAAGAGCGTCACGATCGTCGGTAGCGGCTCGCCGACGATCGCGTTGCCGGCAGCGCCGACTAACTCGACGACCGCTTGCGACACCGCTCCCGGTACGGAGCTCTACCAGGCCGATCAGGACGGCGTCGTCGTCTGCGGGCCCGTGACGGTGACGCTCAAGGGAATCACCGTGTCCGCGGCTTGGCCGTCAAACACGTGCTACGACAGCCTCTACGGCATTCTGGTCGCGGGTGGGGCGACGCTCAACTTCACCAACTCGTCGGTGAGCGCCGCTGGTGCTGTGCCGCTCAACGGGTGCCAGGGTGGGGTCGGCATCCAGGACGGGATGGCCTGGACCACGCCGGTCGAGGTCGGGCACCTAAACCTCGTCAACTCGAGCGTGTCTGGATACCAGAAGAACGGGCTGACGATCGATGGCGCTGGATCGACGGCGGATATCGACGGCGCGACCGTCACCGGCATCGGGCCGACAACCCAGATCGCACAGAACGGGATCCAGGTCAGCAACGGCGCCACGGCGCAGATCAACGGCTCGACGATCACCGGCGATGAGTGCAACGTCGCTGTCGTTTGCGGTCCGGACGCATCGACCCAGTACGGCGGCACCGCGGTTCTGCTCTACGCCGCAGGGGCTCTGACGAGCGTCACCAACTCGACAATCTCCAACAGTGATGCCGGCGTCTACTACTCCGCCGATCCGAGCGGAAAAGCACCCGTGTTGCCGTTGACGACGATCGCCAACGACACGCTCACCAACGATCGCTACCAGGGCGTGCAGCTCGACCAGGGCGCGGCCTCGATTGACGGCGTCGTCATCAACGGCGGCAACGTGGGCATCCAGGTCCTCCAGTACGTCGGTCAGACGTTTGGGGTGCGTTCGTATGCGCTCGCCGATCTGATCAGGAACGAGAGCGTCGCCGCGGTCCAGGTGCTTTCCGATCAGGCGCCCTCCGGCGACCTGCCGGGAACGTTCACGATCGCGGGAAGCGGGCTCGGCGCGACCAACGCCGCGACGGTGCTGAACAACAGCAGCAACGTGCACGTCGTTCAGGTCGCGAACCACTAACGCATTCGCCGGGTGTGGGCCGGTCCTTCGGGGCCGGCCCAGCTCGCGCGGCGCCTCAGTGGCCCCTCACGTCGGAGTCCCAGGCGACCGCTCCCTCGCCGCGGTCGAGCGCCGCGATCGCCGACACCTCCTCGTCGGTCAGCGCCCAATCGAAGACATCGATGTTCTGGCGTATCCGGTCCGGCCTTTGCGACCTCGGCACCGTGGCGAGTCCGAGCTGCACGTGCCATCGAAGGATGACCTGGGCCGGGGTCTTGCCGTGGCTCTCGGCCGTCGTTACGATCACGGGCTCGGCGAGGACATCCCCGCCGCCTCCCAGTGGGTTGTAGGACTGCGTGAGGATTCCGTGCTCGGCGTGGTAGGCGCGGAGCTCGTCCCGGGTGAGATACGGATTCAGATGGATCTGATTAACATCGGGTACGAGGCCCGTCTCGCGCAGGACGCGTTCGAGGTGGGCGGGTTTGAAGTTGGAGACGCCGATCGCGCGGACGCGGCCGTCCTCGAGCAGCTTGGCGAGGCCGCGCATCGCCTCGACGTAGCGGTCTTGGGCGGGTAGCGGCCAGTGGATCAGGAACAGATCGAGGTAGTCGAAACGCAGGCGCTCGACGCTCCCGGCCCAGGCCTCCTGGACGCCGTCGTAGCCGTGCCATTCCCCGTTTAGCTTGCTCGTGATGAACAACTCCTCCCGCGGGATTCCGGACGCCCTGAGCGCTCGCCCGACGCCCTCCTCGTTGCCGTAGGCGTAAGCGGTGTCGAACAGGCGGTACCCGGCCTCGACGGCAGCGGCGATCGCGGGCTCGACCTCGCGGCTCGACATCGGCGAAGTCCCGAGGCCGAGCTGCGGCATCAGGACGCCGCTGCGCAGTTTCATCATCGGGGCGGCTGGCGGCTCGCGCATGATCGGCAGGCTAGCGCTCCTGGCCGCGCAGGCGGTTCACAGCTTCGGCTGCACCGGCCAGAATCGCCGTTTGCCTGCTCGGCAGCCGGCTACTCGGGGCGGCTCCATTACGCTCCGAGCCATGGTGCGAGTCGCTGAGCGTCGTGCGCGAATCGCGCTGGTGACGCCGTGGCCGCCCGAACGGTCGGGGATCGCTGACTACGCGAGGCGCCTGTGCGTCGCGCTCTCGGACCTGGCTGAGGTGATCGTTGTTACGGGTGAGCCGATCGACCGGTACGCGCCGGCGCCGGACGGCGTGCGGCTCGTGTGCGCGAAGGACCGCTCCCTCGACGGGCTGCTCAAAGGCTGCGACGCGCTCGTCTACTTCTTCGGCAACTCGCACTTCCACCTTCACGCCCATTCGCTGCTCGCCCGCTTCCCGGGGGCCGCCGTCTTCCATGAGGTTCAGTTGACGGGCCTCTACCTGCGGATTTGCGAGCGCTTCGCGCCCGACCGCGCCATGCCGGCGCTGCTCGATCTCATCAGGGAGACCTATGGTGATGAGTTGCCGGCGGGCGCAATCGGCGAGGAGCTGCCGGAATGGGAGAGACTCTTTGAGCTCGGCGTCTTCATGACGCGCGAGATTCGGCGCCGCGCCTGCGTCTCGTTCGTTCACTCGCAGGCCGCACGGGGGCTGCTCGAGCGCGACAGTGGCGGCGTGGATGCACCTCCCGCAGCCGTGCTGCCGTTTGGGATGCCGGAGGTGCCGTTGCGCTCGGCCACGCGCGGCGAGGTCCGGGGGGCACCGCTCGTGGTGAGTCTTGGCAACGTCAACGCGATCAAGAGCACCGACCGTCTGATCGCGGCGTTTGGCCGTGTCGCCGCGCGGCGACCGCACGCTCGCCTGGTGTTCGCGGGTCCGGTCAGCGAGTCTGACGAGCGCCACTGGCTGTCGTACTCGCAGGAGCACGCACGTGGCGCTTGCGTCGAGTTCACCGGCTATCTCGAGCCGGCCGACTACGCCGCGATCGTCGGCCAGGCCGACCTCGCCGTTCAGTTGAGAGCTGTGAGCACCGGCGAGGCATCAGCCGCGATCGCCGACTGCCTGGCGGCGGGTATCCCGACGATCGTCAGTGCCGTGGGCTGGGCCGCCGAGCTGCCTTCGGACGCTGTCGTGCAGGTGGCGCCGAGCGCGGAACCGTCACTGATCGCAGAGCGGATCGACGAGCTGCTGGACGACAGCGCACAGCGTGCGGAGCTCAGCGCGGCGGCCGTCCGTCACGCGTCCGACAACAGCTTTGCGAGTGTCGCGGCGGCCTATCTCGCGGTGCTCGGGCTGGCCGGCGTGGGGTCGCCTAGTGGTAGATATGAATCCACTGGACGACCATCTTTGCTCCCGACGCCGCCGGGTTCGGGCACGGCTGCTGCGCCCCCGAGCAAGGCCACCCGCCGACCGAGAGGTCGATGATCATGTGGAATTTGCTGCGGTCGAACACCCACGGGACCGCGGGCATGTTCGGCAGCGCCGTCGTCGATCCAGCCGGATACTGCCCCGGGTTTGCTGCGATGTAGGCGGCCAGCGAAGCCGGCGTCATCGACTGATACGCGTAGCCGTCGACGGTCCAGGTGATCGACCCCGGGCTCCAGATCAGTCCGTAGGTGTGAAAGCCGCTCGAGAGATCGCCGAAGGCCTGCGAGGAGCCCTCGAAGGTTTGGTTGTTGCAGCTTGCCGAGCAAGGGGTTAGCGGCCCGTGCAGCGTCCCGATCGCGAACGTCGAATCGGTTTCGCCGCGGATCGTCGGAGCCTCGATGTCGTCCATCTCGCCGCAATTGGGGTTCGTGCCGAGCGCGGTGGTGCAATACGGGTTCGACACGCCCGGCTGCACGCTCGTGCCTGGCGTCGCAAAGAGCCAGAACGCTGGGCACATCCCGGCGCCGCTGGGCATCTTGATCGACGCCTCGATCGCGCCATATCCCAGGCTCAGGGTCCCGTCGAGCTGGCCACTGACCCAGTGGCCCGAGTTGTTGGTCGCCGTGATCGTCAACCCCTGGTTCGTATCCGTAACGCTCGACGCGGAGTAGCTGTTCGTGGAGTCACCGCAAACGTTCGCGCCGGTGTCGTAATTCCAGGCCGTGTCGGTCCCGCTGCTCCCGAAGGTCTTGTTCCCGGTCGTGAAGTCCTCCGACGTTGTGGTGTCAAGCGTCGAATACGGCCCTGTGCCGACGTAGGTGAAGCCGCCCGGCCCGGTCGGGGGTGCGGGCGCCACCGGCGCGGGCGTCGGGACCGGAGTGGAGGCCACAATCGCCGGCTTCGCGGTCAGCTTGACGCGCAGGTGTACGCGTGGGTGGGCGACCGCGCGGATCGTGAGCTTCTGTGCGGCCGTCAGTGAGAGCGTGTCCGTAACCAGTGCGTTTCGGGCGCGCGTGGTGCGTAGCCTGTCCTTGGCCAGCCCGGTGACGAACAGCGCGACCTTCTCCTTGCGCTTGCGGCTGTAGATCGAAACCTCGAGTGTGTAGGTCCCGGCGGTGCTCGCCGCGGTCGTCACGATCGTGCCTGGGAGCGTCTTGTGCTTGGACGGCGCCGCGGCGGTTGCGTTCGTCGCGAGGCTCATCAGGACGGCACAGAGCACGGCGATCGCGCTGGCGAGTGACTGCGCGCGCTTCGAATTACGTGACCTGGCGTTCGCGGCGGCTGCGAGCGTAATGCGCAAGCTAATCGGGCTCCTTGTGGGTCTGTTTGCGAAGGAGCGCCACGGCTTTGGGCGGCGCCAGGTCGGGCAAAGTCGGGGTGATCGGCTGCGGGTGGATCCTTGGGAGGTTTCAACTCCTCTGACGCGGGGAAGTTTCGTTCCCAGCGTCTGCCGCGCCCGCAAACTCCGCGGATGAAGGTCCGCCCGGGACGCCGACAAGCAGCATGGTAACGGCTTCGGCCGCTGTTTTGGGACGAGACCCTCCGACGAACGTCCAGAAGCGCGCGGTGCGGCTCCGACGGGTGTCTAATTCGCTCAAGCGGCCGCCCTAGATCGTCCGATGCCCAGGACGTGCCCCTTGCAGTCCTCGAATCCGAGTCGCAGCTGATCCGTCACACGCTGTTCGGCAGCGAGGCCGTGTACCGCGTGCTCGAGCGCGCCGGCGGGATCGTCACGACCGAGGTGGTCAGCGCTCCGGGCCTCGCCGCCGGAATGCGGGTCCGCCTCCTCGCGGACGCCGTCGAGCGCATGGAGCGCGCCGACTCGCGCCACTCACCGTTTGTGCGCAGCCACGGCTTTCTCTCGCCTGCAGCCGCCTAGCCCCGCGGGAAGCGGTGTCCTGGCCGGCGCCTCACCCTAAGCGTCGCGTCTGCGGAACAGCGCCGCGACCGCGACGGCGATCACGACGCTGTAGATGCTCAGCATCACCAGCGCGTGGTAGTAGGTCGCGTCGCTGTTGCCGCCGTGGGCCAGCGCTCGCATCAGGTGATCGGGGAGCCAATTGCCGCCACCGGACCAGATGCCCGCTTCGACGATGATCGCCTCGATCACCAAGAAGTAAAGGACGGCGACCGGGATCGCGACGGCCGGCGAGCGCAGGATGATGCCGAACGCGGCACCGAAGACGCCGTAGAAGGCGGCCGCCAGCCAGGCGTGAAAGACGGATTGGAAGAGCGCGTTCAGACCGGGGCCGCTCGTCCATGCCGACGTGCTGATCCCCTTGCCGGGCGCGAGGATGAACGCCACCGCGACCGAGATGCCGATCGAGACGATCACGATCACGAGCACGAACACGACGAGCGCCGCGAACTTGCCTGCGAGGAACTGTGTGCGGCGCGGCTCGCGCACGAGCAGGTTCCGCAGCGTCCCCTGGCTGTACTCGATCGAGAACGCCGCAGCGAACACGCAGAGCGAGACGACGCCGATCAGACTACTGACGTCCGTGACGCCGTGAACGAGCCCGTTCGCCTGTTCGAGCGCCGCGATCGGCAGGTGGCCGCGATCGAACGGGCCGTACCTGCTGGCACGCTCGATCGTCAGGATCGTCGCGAGCAGCGGAAAGAAGAGCCCGGCGCCGAAGCCCCAGAGGATCATGCTGCGGCGCCGGAGCTTGATCCACTCGCTGGTGAATGAGCCCCACATCAGGCCTCGGCCTCCTCGTTCTCGGTGATCGCGAAGAACGCCTCCTCGAGCGTCGCGCGTGACACCTCGAGGCCTGACAGGGTGATCCCGGCGGCGAACGCCTGACGGTTCAGCTCGGCGGCGAACGACTCCTCGGCGTTCACGTGCAGCGTGTCGCCCTCGACGCGCGCCGACTTGCCGGCGTCGGCGCACAGCTTCGCGAGCCGCTTCAGGTCGGCGCCGTGCTCAGGGCGCGCGATGATTCCCGTCTGCTGCGCGTCGAGCAGGCCGGCGATCGGGCCCTGAAAGACGATCCGGCCGTGGTCGATCATCATCAGGTGGTCGCAGATCGCCTCGATCTCCGCCAGCAGGTGGCTCGAGACGAGGACGGTTATGCCGCGGTCCGCGAGGCCACGCATGACGCTTCGCATCTCGCGGATACCCGCGGGGTCGAGGCCGTTGGTCGGCTCATCGAGAATCACGAGATCGGGATCCGGTAGCAACGCGGCAGCGACGCCGAGGCGCTGCTTCATGCCAAGCGAGTATGTCTTGACGCGATCGTCGGCGCGAGCGCTCAGCTCCACCAGCGCCAGCACGCCGTCGATTCGCGAGTCGTCGAGGCGTCCGAGGCGCGCGAGCACCTGAAGGTTGCGGCGGCCTGACAGCGCCGGGTAGAAATACGGTGCCTCGATCAGCGCGCCGACGCGACGCAGGTAGCGCTCCGGGTGCTGGATCGGCTCGCCCAGCACCGTCGCGCTCCCGCCGGTCGGCCTTACCAGGCCGAGCAGCAACTGGATCGTCGTCGTCTTGCCGGCTCCGTTCGGTCCAACGAACCCACCGACGACTCCCGCCGGTAGATCGATGTCGACGCCGTCCACTGCAAGGACTTCGCGGTAGCGCTTGCTCAGCTTGGACGCAACTATCGGTGAGGGGGCGGCATCCGGCGGTCCTGAAGCCGAGCGCACCGTTGAGTTGTCTGTGCTCACGCAAAGGTAACCCTAGTGGCCCGGATGAAGAAACCGTAAGGGACTTCGCCGCTGGCGGATCTGACGGTCAGCCTCGAACGTCGGACGTCCGTCCACCCGATGGTGCGTGTCCACTCGCGTGCGGATATGTCCGCGCGGTTGGACGCCGGGTTAGCCAAAGGGCCAATTCGTCGTCTGGCGAGAGCAGAGCGCCGACACACACTGCATGGGCAAACGAGCCGCAGTCAGAGGAATGGTGGCGGTGGTGGTCGTGATCGCGGCGCTCGTCCCTACGGTCGGTGACAGTGCGGCGTCGGTGACCCCTGCGAAGCGAAACGTCGTCACCGAGACACTCGGCGCGCCTGGCGCGTACAGCGTCGGAATCCGCGTGAGCAGCTTGTCGGGCCGCGCGCGGAGGGTCACCGTGCGTGTCAACGGGACGATGCGGGGCGTCGTCAAGGCGAGATCGCACCGTTTGGCGCACGTGTCGCTCAATGTCACCGCGGCCGGCGCGATTCTTGCCGTCCATGCCGTCGGCGCAAAGAACGCCCACCTGCGCCTCGCCGTCTCCACGGTCCCCACGACGGCGCCCGGCTCGACGAAGGGTTCGACCGGGTCGTCCGGAGCAAGCGCGGGTCCTCCCGACCTTTCGAGCTGGCATGAGATCTTCGACGATGAGTTCACTCAGCCCTCGCTGAATACGAGCATGTGGTCAACCGGCTGGTACGGGACCGGTTTGACCGGGCCGATTGACACGACCGACGAGCTCGCTTGCTATGACCCGTCGCATGTCGTCCTCGGAAGCGGTGAGCTCGACATCAACCTGACCGCGACGCCGGAGTCCTGTCAGAGCGGCTCGGGGATGCTGCACGAGCCCTACGCGTCCGGGATGATCACGACACGCGGCAGGTTCACGTTCACCTACGGCTATATCGAGGCGCGGGTGTGGCTCCCGGGTAAGGGGCAGATCAGCGACTGGCCCGCCGTCTGGGCGATCGAGTCCGGCGGCAGTTGGCCGGCCGACGGCGAGCTCGACATCCTCGAAGGGTTGAGCGGCAAGGCCTGCTTCCACTTCCACAACAGCTCGGGTGGTCCCGGGGGTTGCGCGCAGGCGACCTTCACGGGCGGCTGGCACACCTTCGGCGCCGACTGGGAGCCGGGGATCGTCACGTGGTACTACGACGGCGTCCAAGTTGGCGATCTGACGAGCGGTGTGACGAGCTGGCCGATGTACCTGCTGCTCGACCTCTCGATTGACCACGTGTACGGCGGTCCGATCCAAGCCCCCGCCACGACACGCTTCGACTACCTGCGCGTCTGGCAGCACTGACGCGGGCGTGAGCGTCCGCCTCGCACCGAGGTGACCCTCGGCAGATGTGCTCGGCGCGCTCGCAGGCATCCGCGGACATCCGTCGGGTGCTGGGCATCGGACGATCATTTACTCGGACCTCGGATGGTTGTCCAGTGCCGCTAAAGCACGTCCAGTTGCGTTTAGGCGTCTAGGCGACGTGTTAGCCAAAGCCCTGAATCTCGGGCAGTTCCGTGGTTCTGCCGTAGCAGTGCGCCGACTCAGTTCGTGTGAGCAGGCAAACGGCAATCAGGTTTCTTGGAGCGATCGTCGCCGCGATTGCGGTCGCGGTTCCGTCCTTCGCGGGCAGTGCTGCATCAGCGAGCCAGGCGCCTCCGAGTGTCGTCACACAGACGCTCGGTGGGCCGGGTTCTTACAACCTTCGCATCGGCGTGACGAGCTCCTCGCGTCGTCGCAGTCCGGTCAGCCTGCTCATCAACGGCGCCAAGCGGCGCGTTGTCAGCGCGAGCTCGCACCACGCCGTCCACGTGTCTGTGGACGTGAACGCCGCTAGCACGCGGCTCGTGGTCCGCGCCGTCGGCGCGGCTGCCTCACGCGTCCGGCTGATCGTGACCGTAACGCGGAAACCGCAGCCGGGAACGAGTGACGGTAACCATTCGCACGGCACGACGGCCGGCTCCAGCGGCGGATCTCCTGGAGGCCTCCCGGCGGCCGGCCCGACCGGGACGACGGGCCCAAGCGGCTCGACTGGCATCTCCGGTCCCACGGGTCAGACCGGCGCAACCGGTGGCAGCGGCTCAACGGGCGCCACCGGCGCTAGCTCCGGGCCTCCCGGCGCGCCGTCGAGCTGGCACCTCGGTTTCGACGACGAGTTCAACCAGTCGTCGCTCAACACAAGTTATTGGTCCACAGGGTGGTACGGCAGCGGGCTCACAGGGCCGATCGATACGAGCGACGAGCTCGTCTGCTACGACCCGACTCACGTCCTGCTCGGCGGCGGCGAGCTCAATCTGAACCTGACCGCGACGCCGGAGAGCTGCCAGAGCGGTTCGGGGATGCTGAACGAGCCCTATGCGTCCGGGATGGTCACGACCAACGGCAAGTACACGTTCACCTACGGGTACATCGAGGCGCGCGTGTGGCTACCCGGGAACGGCCCGATCACGAACTGGCCGGCCATCTGGGCCGTGGAGTCGGGCGGCACCTGGCCCGCCAACGGCGAGCTCGACGTCCTCGAAGGCCTGGGGGGCAAGGCCTGCTACCACTTCCACAACAGCTCAGGTGGCCCCGGCGGCTGCTCGCAGGCGACCTTCACCGGCGGCTGGCATACGTTCGCAGCCGACTGGGAGCCGGGGAGCGTCACGTGGTACTACGACGGCGTCCAAGTCGGCCAGCTGACGAACGGAGTGACGAGCTGGCCGATGTACCTCCTGCTCGACCTCTCAACGGACCACACCTACGGTGGGGCGATCCAGGCGCCGGCGACCATGCGGGTCGACTACCTGAAGGTTTGGCAGCACTAGTCCGGGCGGGCACGGCCCCGGCACGCTCTAAGGTCATGAGCGTGGAGCTCGGCGCACAGACGGTTTCGGTCGTGATCTGCACGCACACGCTCGATCGCTGGGACCAGCTGTGCGCGGCGGTGGAGTCGGTGCGCCGCCAGACGCTCCTGCCGCTGGCAACGATCGTTGTGGTTGACCACGACGACGAGCTGCTCGAGCGAGCGCAGGCGACGTTTGCGGACGCTGCCGTGCTCGCGAACGCCAATGCGGCCGGGCTCTCTGGCGCACGTGAGAGCGGAGCCGCCCACGCGACGAGCGCGGTCGTTGCGTTCCTCGATGACGACGCCACGGCCGACCCGGACTGGCTCGAACGACTCGTGGAGGCCTACGCGGACCCGCTGGTGCTCGGTGTGGGGGGGCTTGTCGAGCCCGGCTGGGAGGACGAGCGGCCTGACTGGCTCCCGGCCGAGTTCGACTGGGTGATCGGCTGCACCTACGCGGGCCTGCCCGTTGGTGATGGCGGCCGAATCCGCAGCCCGATCGGCGCAAACATGTCGGTGCGGGCGGAGGTGATGGCGCGAGCCGGGGCGTTCGATTCACGCCTCGCGCGGCGAACCAGCGCGAACAAGATGTCCGGAACTGCAGAGGAGACCGAGTTCTGCATCCGGGCAAGCCGTGCCCTACCGGGCCACTATTGGATCCTCGAGCCGCGGGCTCGCGTCGTCCACGCCGTTTCGCGCGAGCGCGGCACGTTCCGGTACTTCGTCCGCCGCTGCGTGCTCGAGGGCGACGCGAAGGGGATCCTCACCACGATTGCCGGCGCCGAGGACGGGCTGCGCTCGGAGCGCGCCTACGTCAGCAGGGTTCTGCCCCGCGCGTTCGCACGAGAGTTGATGCGTGGGGTACGCGGGGAGAGTGCCGGCTTCGCCACTGCCGGAGCGATAGTCGTCGGGCTCGCTGCGACGACCGCAGCCTATCTGCGTACACGAGCGATGCTCGCGGTCGGCCGGCGCTGAGATCTCGTACCCCACCGCGCACAGGCACCCCGTATGGGGCACGCGCCGGCGCAGGACCGCGGGTGTTCGTGTCAAACCTGGCTTGCATGTCCGAAACCGCGCAGCCGGGGACCGCGCTGCGCGTCCTGATGGTCACGCCGTTGTATCTGCCGAGCATCGGCGGAATCGAACGCGGGGTTGCCGAGGTCACGCGGCGGCTCGCGGCTGCCGAAGACGTCACGGTACGGATCGTCACGACCGACCGCGGCGGCGCGCTGCCGGCACTGGAGCGCGACGGAGCGGTCGAAGTGCGCCGCGTACCGGCCTACCCGCGCCGGGCCGACTGGATGTTCGCTCCGGGACTTCCAGCCGCGATGGCCGAGGGCGAGTGGGACATCGTCCACGTGCAGTCCTACCACACGTTCGTCGCTCCGACCGCGATGGCGACCGCCGCGAGGCGCGCCACACCTTACGTTCTTACTTTCCACGGCGGCGGTCACTCGAGCACGGTTCGCCACGAGGCTCGAGTCCTCCAGCGACTGCTCATGCGGCCGCTGCTGAAGCGAGCCGGTGCGCTGATCGCGACAGCGCAGTTCGAGATCGACGAGTACGCGCCGCAGCTTCGCCTCCCCGCTTCGAAGTTCCGCCTGATCCCAAGCGGCGTCGACCTTCCCGAGGTTCCGCCAGGTGACCAAACCGAACCGCGGGAAGGTGGCGGACCGCTGGTGGCATCGATCGGACGACTCGTCCGCTACAAGGGACATCAGCGAGTGATCGCTGCTTTCGCACACTTCGTTCGCCAGGAGCCGGACGCGCGGCTCCTGATCCTCGGCAGCGGACCCTACGAGGGCGAGCTACGGCGCCTGGCGAATTCGCTCGGGATCGCTGGGCTGGTGGAGATCGTTGCCGTCGGCCCCGGCGTCGAGATGGCACGGCGGCTGCACCAGGTCGACCTCGTGGTTCTCCTGAGCGAGTTCGAGACCCATCCCGTCGCTGCGCTCGAGGCGATCGGGCTCCACCGCCCGCTCCTGGTCGCCGAAGGCTCCGGCCTCGGCGAACTGGCTGCGCGTGGGCTGGCCCGGGCAATAGCGCTCGACGCATCACCAACAGCGACCGCGGACGCGATGCTCCTGGAGCTTCGCGAGCCCACCGAGCGCGGTGCGGTCGCGCTTCCGACCTGGGACGACTGCGCGGCCGAGCTGCTCGCGCTCTACCGTGAAGTCGTGGGGCGCGCACGCAAGACCCCGATCGGAGCATGAACGAACATGGGAGCATCGGGTGCTGAGACGGCTCCGCGGCAGCCTTCGCCGGCGCGAGCTGCTCGCGCTGCTCCCGGCCCTCGTGCTCGCGCGGCTGCCTCGCGGCCCGTACCTCACGCTGCGCCTGGCGGCACGCATGCATCGAGGGCCGGCGCGTGAGTCCGCGGAGGGGCGGGAGGTCGTGAAGGGTCGGCCGAGCGATGTTGCGCTCGTCGCTCTCCTCGCGATCGTTTGTGCAGTGGTCTCGTTCTCGCTGCCTGCCGGGCTTTACCTGATCGCTCGCGTGCCGGCCGGGCTCGCGCTCGTGCTGGCCCTGCCCGGCTACGCGATCGCTGCGGCGATCCTGCCGCCGGCGGAGCTTTGGCCTGCCGAGCGGTTTCTACTCTCGGGCGCACTCAGCATCGCGACGACGATTGCGAGCGCGCTCGTGCTGTCGGTCGCGCAGACAAAGCTCACGGCCCTGCCGTGGGCGTCGGTCATCGCCGCCATCACGGTTCTCGCCGCAGCCGTCGCCCGGTTGCGCGGCAATGCGCGCGCGGCGCGGTTACCGCGCCTCTCGCTGCGTATCACCGATGCGATCGCGCTCCTTCTCGCCGGGGCGCTCCTCGCCGGCGCGGCTTGGCTCGGTTTCAGGCCGCTGTCGGCCCCTCCGGGGACGCGCGGTACCACGGCGCTTTCGATCGCCAAGTGCGGGCCGCAAAGCTTCGAGATAGGCGTGAGCAGCGATCAGCTCAGCAAGGCGAACTTCACGCTGGCAATTCAGGTGAGCGGCGGCGGCGCGCAAATCTTCGGGCCGATCGAGCTCTCGCCGGGGTCGAGTTGGTCGCGAGTGGTGAGCACGATCGCCGGGTCCCCACAGGTCACGGCACAGCTCTTTCGAACGAACCAGCTTTCGCTCTATCGCTCGGTCAAGCTCGACCGCGGCTGGAACATCCCAACCTCACGGTGCGACACGGCAAGGCGCGCTTGACACGCTCGGCCGGGAGGTCGCGTCGGCGTAGGGGCCGGCGGCGCCGGTGAAGCTGCTGCTCGTCAGCCCGGTTCCGCCTGATCCCGAGGCCCCGATGGCCATCTCGTCGCTGCTGTGGGCGCAGATCGCCGGCCTTCGCGAGCGCAACGAGGTGACCGTGCTGTGCGTGGCGGGACCCGACCCGGGGGAGCTCGACAGCGTTGCTCGATTGCGCGAGCGCGGCATCGAGGTGCATGCGGCCGAGCGCCGCAACGGCGAGCGGGGCCGCCTGCGGCGAGCGGCGCGGATGGCGCGCGGATGGCTCCTGCTACGCCATCCATGGCGCACGGTGTGGTTCGACGACCCCCAGCTTCAAGTCCTCCTCGACGGGCTGCTCGAGACCCGTACCTTCGACCTGCTCGTCGCCGAGGACGACGCGATGGCCAACCTCGAGTTGCGCGGCGCGCTCCCCGCCGTCCTCACCATCGGCGAACTGGGGCGTGCGCGAGGCCGCGCCACGCGGGGACCGCTCGCCGCGCTTTGGAACCTCGTCGCGTGGATTGACTGGCGCCGTTGGCCGCACTACCAGCTGACCGCCAGCCGTCGCTTCACGCTGATCGTCGTGTTCACGGAGGCCGACCGCGAACGCGTGAGCGTGCTTGACCGTCGGCTCGGAGATCGGGTTCGCGTCGCGCCGTTCGGAATCGAGCTGCCGCCGCCGAGCGACCCGGCGCTCGAGCAGGAGGATCTGCTGCTGTTCGCGGGCGAATACACCCATCCACCGAACGTCGACGCGGCCCTGTGGCTGGCCACGGAGATCATGCCGCTGATCCGTGCCGCTCGTCCCGCAGCTCGTCTGCTGCTCGTCGGTCGAAATGCCCCGGAGACCGTCCGCGAGCTCGGGAGCTGCGACGGCGTCGAATTCATCGGGGTTGTGCCGGCGCTCGACCCGCTGCTCGCGCGCGCAGCGTGTGTGATGGCACCGTTACGCCTCGGCGGCGGGATGCGAATGAAGGTGCTGCACGCGATGGCGTGCGGGCGTGCCGTCGTCACGACCGAGCTTGGCGCTGCCGGGCTGGGCGCGCCGGCGGACCTGCCGCTGGCGATCGCCAACGACCCCGAGCAGCTTGCGGCGCTGACCGTCAGTCTGCTGGGCGACGGCGCCGCTAGGAGGGACCTCGGGCGGCGCGCACGCGTGTTTGTGGCCGAGCGGCACTCACCGCAGGCGGTCGCCGCGCGGCTCGAACGGATCTACTCGGAGGCCGTGGAGTTGGGTGCGGGGGGCGTCCTGTGAGGCGCGTCGCGATCTTGATCGAGTCCGATGAGCTCGGGGGAGCCGAGCGCAGTGCGTTGACCCTGACGGCGGGCCTCGACCGTGCTCGGTGGCAACCGACGGTGATCCATCACCCCGCGCCGGCGCTTGCGCCGCTGGTCGCCGAGGCGGTCCGTGCAGGCGCAGCGGAAGCGGTGGTTCCCGGCATGCCCGAGGGGGTCGGCGGCGCGCTGCGTGCCGTGTCGTTCGCGCGGTTCCTGCGGCGCGAGCGCTTCGACGTGCTCCACGCTCAGCTGACCTGGCCGCTGGCGGGGAAGTTCGCGCTTGCGGCGGCGGTCGCCGCGCGCGTGCCCGCGGTGCTCGCGACCGTTCACTCCTACCCTGATTTCAGAATGACCCGGCCGACCGAGGTCCAGCAGCGGCTGCTCAGCCGGCGCATCGGCCGCTACATCACGCCATCGGCCGACACCTCCGAGCGGCTTGCGCGGCGCCTTCACCTGCCCGCGGAGCAGGTCACGACGATCCCAAACGGCATCGTGCTGCCGGCCGCGGGGCGGCGCGTGAACGCGCGGCTACGCGCGGAGCTGGCCGGCCCCGACAGGTTTGCGGTCGTGGTCACCGTTGCTCGGCTGGACGCGGCGAAGGGACTCGACGTCCTGATCGATGCCGCAGCGCGAGTGCCCCGGGCGCGCTTCGTGCTCGTCGGAGAGGGTCCGGAGCGCGATGCCCTGGAGAGCCGGGTTGCGAGCCTTGGAATCGGCGAGCGAGTCTCCATGCTGGGTTGGCGCAACGATGTGGACGAGCTTCTCGGCGCGGCTGATGTGTTCGTCCTCGCGTCACGTCACGAGGCGCAGGGGATCGCACTGCTCGAAGCGATGGCGCACGGCATCGCGGTCGTCGCAACGCGGGTCGGTGGGGTCCCCGAGCTGGTCGAGGATGGGGAGAGCGGGCTGGTCGTCGCGAGCGATAGTTCGCTCGAGCTCGCAGCCGCGATCGAGCGTCTGATCGCCGACGAGCGCCTTCGCAGGAGGCTCGCGGCGGCCGGGCGCACCCGTGTCGCCGCCCGGTTCGGCGCGCAGCGCATGGTGGAGGCGGTGAGCGCCGTGTACGACGAGCTGCTCGAGGCGGGAGGCTAGCTGGGTGCGCTCGCCCGTGATCCTCACCTATCACCAGATCGGCTCACCGGCGCGCGACCCGTTCAAGCTGTTCGTCAGTGAACGGAACTTCGGCGAGCAGCTCGCCGTGATCGCCAGGCTCACGCCGCTTGGCCTAGCCGAGCTGGGACATCGGCTGGTCGGCGGATCGGCGCCCGCGGACGCCGTCGCGGTGACGTTCGACGACGGCTACGTCAGCAACCTGCGGATCGCCAAGCCGGCGCTTGTGCGGGCCGGCGTCCCCGCGAGCGTGTTCGTGACGACCGGCGCGAGCGGAAGCCGGCGCGAGTTCTGGTGGAACGAGCTCGCGGAGGCGATCGAGGCGGCGCCCGCAGGTGCCGGCGGGCTCGCGATCGCGACCGGCGAGGCCTCGCGCGAGTGGGGCGACGGCGACCGAAACGATCTTCTATTTGCGGTGTGGGCGTGGCTTCGAACGCAGTCGGGCGGCGCGGTTGCCGTCGGAGTGCGCGCGGCACGGGCCTGGGCAGGATTGGCGGCGAGTGCTGGTCCTGCCGATGACATGCGTTGCATGACGATCGAAGAGCTGCAAGAGCTGACCGACGACGGGTCGATCGAGGTCGGCGCGCACACGCGGACCCATCCGCTGCTGAGCGCGCGCCCACGCGAGGAGCAGGTGGCCGAGATCGCGGGGAGTCGTTACGACCTGGAGCAGTGGCTCGGGCGTCCTGTCCGGACCTTCGCCTACCCCTACGGGAGGCGTGTGAGCGAATACCGAGCGCCGGCCGTCACAGCAGTCGCCGACGCCGGCTTCGACTATGCCGTATCCGTCGGGGAGCTGCCGCTTGCGATCCGGGCTCGGGCGCTCGAGCTGGCGCGCCACGTCGTCCCGAACGTCGGCGGCGAGGAGTTCGAGCGCTGGCTGGAGGGGCGAACAAATCCGCCGGCGACCCGAGTCGGACTCCTCGACCGGCGGGCTCTGCGGGCTCTGCGCGAACGCGTCACGCCGCCTGGGAGGCTCTGATGAAGGTCCTGATGCTGGCGCAGTTCTACGCGCCGATCGTGGGCGGCGAGGAGCGAATGACCGAGTCGCTCGCGCTCTCGCTGGCGGCGCGCGGGCATGAGGTCTCCGTCGCGACGCTTCGCCAGCCGGGACAGGGCTCAGCGGAGACGCGGGATGGAATCCGGGTGCACCGACTGCCCGGCTTGACGCAGAGGCTTGGGTTCCTGTTCAGCGAGCATTCGCGTCGCCACGCCCCTCCGCTGGGCGACCCGGAAACGGTTCGCGCGCTCGCTCGGGTGCTTGTGCGCGAACAGCCGGATGTGGTGCACGGGCACAACTGGCTTGCGCATGCGTACCTGCCGCTGCGCAGGCGCAGCGACGCAGCGTACGTGCTGAGCCTGCACGAGTACAGCCTGGTCTGTGCGACCAAGCGAATGATGCGAAACGAGGCCCCGTGCTCCGGGCCCGGGCCGATCAAGTGCGCGCTCTGCGCGGGTGCGCAGTACGGCCGGCTGACCGGCCCGCCGATCGCGTTTGCGACAGCGGTTGCAAACCGGTGGGAGCGTCACGCAGCTGACCTCTTTCTGCCGATCAGCCATACCGTCGCTCGGTACTGCGCTCTCGAGGGAAGTGGGCTCGCCTACGAGGTGATGCCAAACTTCCTGCCCGACGAGCCGCGTATCGCTGCGGAGGATCCCGCGCTCGGGGCGCTGCCCTCAGGCGAGTTCATTCTCTACGCCGGCGACCTCACGCCGGACAAGGGGATCCATACGCTCCTTGACGCGCACGCGCGGATGCAGCGCCGTGTACCGCTCGTGTTGATCGGGCGGACGGTGGGGGATACGGTCCTCGCGGCCCGCGAGGATGTGGTACAGATCGGTCCGGTCGCGCACGAGGTGGTGCTCGCGGCGTGGCGGAGGAGCGCCGTCGCCGTCGCGCCCTCGCTCTGCCCGGAGGCATTCGGACTCGCCGCGCTGGAAGCGCTCGCGGCTGGGGTTCCGCTCGTCGCCTCGCGGATTGGCGGACTCGCCGAGCTCGTGACCGACGGAGAAAGCGGCCTGCTCGTGAGACCCGGGGACGCCGGCGAGCTCGCGGTCGCGATCGACCGCGTCCTGTCCGACGCGGCTCTGCGCAAGCGGCTCGCCAAGGGTGGGACCACCCGCGCGGCGGAATTCACGGCGTCGGCCGTCATCCCGCGCATCGAAGCCGCATATGCACGCGCGTTGAGCGCGCGACGTGAGAAGGTGGCGGCGTGAACGTCTCGGGCGCGGACGCGGGCGGAACCGGCAGGGACGGTCGCGCGTCACCGCCGGGCGAGGACACGCAACGCGGCAAGAAGAAAAGCACCAACAAGAAGCAGCGGAGCGGGAAGAAGGGGCGCAAGGCTGACAAGCAGCGCCGGGCCGCCCGGCCCGCGCCCGTCGCGACCGGGACTGCAGCGGCGCCTGGCACGACTGGCTCCACGCCGGCGCCTGGCACGACTGGCTCCGCATCGGCGCCGGCAGCGACCGGCCCCGCATCGGCGCCGGGCACGAGTGGCCCGTGGCCGGCGCCCGGCACGACCCCCTCCACGCCGGCGCCTGGCACGACCCCCTCCACACCGGCGCCTGGCACCACCGTCTCCACGCCGGCGCCTGCAGCGACCGGCCCCGCGCCACGCCCGCCACAGCGGCCCGCGCCGATCCCGCCCCCTTCACCGCGGCCTGACCAGCCAGGCACGACCGCCGGCGCTCTGCCCGGGCGTGTGCGGACGGCTGCGGTGACCGAACACTCGCGCGCGCCCGGTGAGCCGCGCCGGCGCAGCGCGCTCGCGTGGATCGTGCTTGCGGCGTCGGCCGGAATCGCACTCGACGCCTATGCGAACGCCCTTGGTCGCACCGGACGCACCGGCGGGCAGACGCTCTTCTGGGTGGCCGCCGCGCTCGTGCTGGCGCCGGCCGCGGCGCGAATGCTTTCGGCGGCCCCCGGGCGGGGCGAGCGGGCGGCGACCGTCGTGACGGTTGGTCTCGCTTTCTATGCCTTCAAGGTGCTTCAGAACCCCTTCACGTTCACCTACGGCGACGAGTGGGTGCACTTGCACAATCTGCAGAGCATCCTGACGACGGGACGTTTGTTTGGCACGAACACGATCCTGCCGGTGACGCCGCGGTTCCCGGGCCTGGAGGCGTCGGCGGCGGCGATAGTACGTACCACCGGCCTGCCCGATTTCGCTGCCGGCGTGACCCTGATCGCGGCCGCGCGCGGGCTGGTGATGCTGGCGCTCTACCTGATCTACGAACGTCTGACGGGCTCTGCTCGCGTCGCGGCGATCGGCGTCCTGATCTACACCGCCACGCCCACTTTCCTCTACTTCTCCTCCGAATTCAGCTACGAGTCGCTGTCGCTACCACTTGCGATCGTCGCTGCCTTCGCCTTGATCCGCTGGCTCGGCGCACCCGACCGACGCGCTCGGCGACGATGGGCCGTCGTCGCGCTAGCAATCGACGCTGCCGTGATCGCGACGCACCACCTGAGCGCATACGGCCTGCTGGCGTTTTTCGTCGCGGTCTGTGTTGTCCAGACGGTGCTGCGCGGTTGGCGCAGCGCGCCTTGGGCGATTGCCGCTGGCTCGCTCTCGATGACTCTCGCATGGCTCGCGGTGGTGGCCGGTCAGGTCGTGGGCTACCTGAGTCCGGTCGTGACCGGCGCGCTCAACCAGGTGATCCAGACGCTCCGTGGTGAGGTCGGCACCCGCACGTTGTTCGTCAACCAGAACGCCGTGGAGACGACACCGCCGATCGGACGCTACCTCGCGCTCGCCGGCCTCGCGGTGCTCGGAGTCACGCTCCTCCTCGGCCTGCTTGTCGTCTGGCGACGCTACCGGCGCCAGCCGCTATTCCTCGTCCTCGGGGTCGCCGGCGCGGCTTACATCGGCGCGCTTCCCCTGCGCCTCGTGCCGGCCGCTTGGGAGACCGCGAGCCGCGCGAGCGAGTACCTGTTCGTCGGCGTAGGGCTCACAGCTGGCCTCGGCGTGGTGACGTTGCTGCGCGCACGCGGCTGGCAGACGAAGCCGCGGCTGCTGGTGATAGCCGCCGCGATGACCCTCATCTTCGGCTCCGGGGTGATCGCCGGCTGGCCCGTGAGCCTTCTCCTCAGTCGCCCGCTCGAGGTTAGGGCAGGCAGTACGCGAGTCCTCGTGCCGCCGATCGAGGAGGCCGCCGTCTGGAGTGGTCGAATGCTCGGGCACCGTCAAAGGGTCGGTGCTCAGATTGCCGACGCGCGGTTCTTCATCGAGTACGCACACCAGACAGCCTTCGCCGGCGTCAATACCAACGGGGACATCCAGGATCAGCTCGACGCGACGCGGATCCAGTCCTGGCAGGGACCGGTGCTGCGCGGCCTGCGGATCACGCTCCTGGTCGCGGACCGGCGAACGATCGCGGCCGACAACATCGCAGGCTTCTTCTGGGACGTCGGGGCACCGCAGCTCAAGGCGCCGGGCACGCAGTCGAAGTACAACCGCGCCGGAGTCGACAAGCTCTACGACGCCGGCAACATCGCGATCTACGGCGTGCGGGGGCTGTGGTGAGCGCTCCCGGGGCGGTGGCGCTCGCGGCTGCGCGACCGCTACGGATCGATATCGCGGTCAACAACTTCAACTACGGGACGTTCGTCGCCGAGGCGATCGACAGCGCGCTCGCGCAGGACTATCCGCATGTTCGCGTCATCGTGGTTGACGACGGGTCCACAGACGACTCGCGGGAGATCATCGGAGGCTACGGCAAGCGGATCGCCATCGTGCTGAAGGAGAACGGGGGGCAGGGCTCAGCGTTCAACGCGGGCTTCGCCGCAGGCGACGGCGACATCGTCATGTTCCTCGACGCTGACGACCTGCTCGACCCGCTGATCGCCGCGCGAGTCGCCGACGCTTTCACCGTTCAGCCGCAAGCCGCGAAGGTGCAGTGGCACCTCGAGCTGGCCGACGCTTCGGGCGCGCCGACCGGAATCGTTAAGCCCGGGCCACACCTGCCGCTCCCCGACGGGGACATGCGGCGGGCGGAGCTCGCGTTCCCGTTTGACATCGCCTGGACCGCGACGAGCGGCAACGCGTACCCGCGCTGGGCGCTGAGCGAGCTCCTGCCGATGCCTGAACCCGACTACAGGATCGCCGCTGACGCCTACCTCCAACACCTCCCGGCGTTGCTCGGCCCGGTTGTCTCGCTCGAGCCGGTCGGTGCCCTGCGTCGCGTGCACGGGGCGAACCTGCACGAGCAGGCGACGAACGACTCGCTCGACGTGGCTCGCGTGCGCACATCGATCCGTTCCGCGCGCGTGACGAGCGCCCACCTCGACCTGCTGGCCGCGCGGCTCGGCCTCGACCGTGGCGAGCGCCGCCGCGCCCTGTCGGTCTCCTACCTGGCGCAGCGCCTGATTTCGCTACGCCTCGAGCCGTCCGAGCACCCGATCGCCGGCGAGCATCGCGCGCGCCTGCTGCTGCTCGGCCTGCGGGCCGCGGCCGGGCGTTTCGACGTCGCCCCGCCGCTGCGGCTGGCCTTCGCTCTCTGGTTCCTCGCGGTCGCCTTCGCTCCGCGCGCCATCGCCCGGAGGCTTGGAGAGTTGCTGCTGTTCCCCGAGCGGCGCGGCGGCGTCAACCGGGTCCTCGCCGTCCTTCACCGCGGCTACGAACGACTTGGTTCGGATTAGCGCGATCCGCCGGCTCCACGCAGGAGCCTGCGGGCGGCCCTGACGAGGCCCAGCGCGGCGCCGCGCTCACGCGCCGCAGCCGGGAACGAGAGGTAGATCGCGGCGTAGACGGCGGCGCCGGCAATCCCGCTCAGCGCGATCCAGGGGACCGTCGCCGGAGCGATCCACTCGCGGATCGCGACGAGCACGGCGGCCATGGGGATGACGGGTGCTATGACCGGCAGCCCGGCCTCGCGGGCAAGTTGTGTGGCGCGGATCCCGAGCACTCGCAGCGCGAAGGGAACAACGAAGAGCGCCTGGACGGCCGTTGCAATGAGCGTCGCACCGGCGACGCCGGCGACGCCGAGCGGTCCGACGAGCGCGATCGACAGAGCAAGGTTCAGCAGCCCGGCCCCGAGCGCGAACGCGACGAGCGGGCGGTGCCGGCTCATCCCCTGGAGCATCTGAGTTGCCGGTGCGAGCAGTGCCTGTGACAGCCCGGCAAGTGTGAGCAGCACGACGATGTCGGCGCTCCGCGCAACGCCGTGGCCGACCCAGACTGCGAGGAACGGGTGGGCGAATACGATCAGCCCGCCCCCGACGGCCACGTACAGACCGGTGCTGAGCCGCATCCCGGCCACGAACACGCTCGCAAGCAGCCCTCCGTCGCCTTCTGCTTGGAGCTGGCTTGCGACCGGGAGGAGCACCGCGACAAACTGCGCGGCGAGCTGACCGGGCAGCGTCGCGAGGCGCCGCGCAACCGAGTAAGGCGCGATGTGCCTCACGCCTATCGCCGCCCCGATCACGAATTCGTCGGTCTGCAGGTTGACGACGTTCGATACCTGGATGCCGAACATCGCCGACCCGAAGCTCGTCAGGTGACGGGCGCGGCGAAGCCTCGCCCCGCGGAATCCGAAGCGTATCTCGGGAGCGGTGCGATGGATCGCCCAGATCGCCGGGACCTGCCAGATGAACGTGAGCGGGATGATCGACGCGACGACCGCGATCACGTTTCCGCCGAGGAGCAGGACCGTCGCGATGCACAGGCCGATGCTGACGATCGCAAGCGAGGCGATCACGTTGATCAGGTCGTAGCGGGCAAGCCCCTGCAGGACGGAGAAGGACGTCGTGGCGGGCAGCTCGACTCCCACGCCGACGGCTGCGAGGATCGTCACGACGGTTGCCGTGTGGTGCTGACTGGCGGGAACGTGAAGCAGTGACGGCACAAATGGCGCAAGGATCACCCCGGTGACGATCGCGACTGCGCCGAGCGCGCAGTAGAGCGCCAGCCCCGTCGCGATCACCTCGGAGGCCTCGTCGTTCTCGCCGCGTGCCCGGTACTCCGCGACGTACTTGATCAGCGCGGAGCCGACCCCGAGGTTCAGCAGTGAGCCGTAAGCGGCGAGCGGCGCAACGAGCGCCCACAGCGAGAACTGCGTCGTGCCGAGCCTCGACAGCATGAACGGCGTGATGAAGAACCACGTCGCGAGGTTGACCAGCGTTCCGAGGTAGTTGCTGATCGCGCCGATCGCGATCTTGCGGCGTACCTCGGCGTGTTTAGGTGGTTCGGTCGCCAGAGCTGAGCCTCGCGACTCGAGATCGCGCGAGCTGGAATTGAAGCACGAGATCCCGCGTCTGTCGCGCGGGCGCTCCTGGCGCTAGAGCGACTGAGCGGCGGGCGCCGCCGTATGGCGCGAGGCAGTGATCTCGCGACGTGTCAGCGGGCGCAGCTCGCAGAACTGCGGATGCCAGCCGTTGGGGTCCTCAAGGCTCGATCCGGCCCGACGAACACGCTCAGCGACGATTGTGCGCAGGACGCGCCAGCCGTCCTGAATTGCGTTGAGATTGCTGACGCCGTGAAGCCGCGCGTGTTCGACGGAGGGAACCTCCGCGACCGAGAGTCCCGCACGCGCAAGGCGCGTGTTGATCAGGGTCTCGACCTCGAAACCGTCGCAGTCGACCTGCATGTCCGTCAGGCACCAGCGCCAAAACGCGTTATAGCCGTAGCAGAGGTCGGTATAGCGCGTGCGGTAGAACGTGTTGACGATCGCGACGAGGACACGATTGCCCGCGGCGCGAATCCGCGTGATGTCATCGCTGCCGGCGCCAGGCAGGAAACGTGAGCCTTTCGCAAAGTCATGACCGTCGAGCAATGCCTCGACGAAGCGCGGGATCTCGAGCGGATCGGTCGAGCCATCGGCGTCGAGCATCACGATGATGTCGCCGTGGGCCGCTGCGAATCCAGCGGCGAGCGCGTTGCCCTTGCCCTTGCCGGCCTGGAGCACGACGCGAATGTCGGGGCGAATCGCCCGCGCGACAGCGATCGTGTCGTCGACCGAATTGCCGTCGACGAGGATTATCTCGTCCACCATCGCTGGCATGCGAGCCAGCACGTGCGGCAGGTTCGCGGCCTCGTTCAGCGCCGGAATCACTGCGGAAATCGTCACCGCCGGCGTCTTCGGGCGGCCGGCAGCGGGGCCCCGGCTGGTTTCAGCATTGCTCTGTCGGGTGATCGTCGAGCCCATTGTCCACATCCTGTAGCGCTTCGTTCGACTTCCGTTGTCGGTCTCGCCAATATAACGCAGCCTCGGCGGGCAAACACCGGATCGGGGTACGAACTTCACCATCCGGCGGACGTTTGTCCGAGCCACCCGAGGCTTCGCCGCGCGCTCACCAGGTGCAGATCGTATCGGCTCGGGCGGCGTGCGCGAAGCCGTCTGCGCTACTGGTAGACGCGCACCCAGGCGACCTGCATCGTCGCTGGGAACCCGCTCGAGTTCGTCGGGGCATACGCCCAGCCGCCGACCGCGAGGTCGAGCAGGACCCGCATCGCCAACCCGTTGAAGACCCACGGTGTGCCGGCGGGGGTCAACGAGGCCGGGGTCGCGGTCGCGTAGGTCAGGCCGTCGAGGGTCCAGCTGACGCTGTTCGGGCCCCAGATGAGCCCGTAGGTATGGAAGCCGCCCGTAAAGGGTGTCGCGGCGGTCACGTGACTCTGAAAGACCTGTGCAGCGCTCTGGCCGGCGGCCGGGGCGTGCAGGTCGGCCCAAGCGATGTTGGGGAACCGATTGTTGATCTCTGCGACGTCCATCTCACCGCACGGAGCGTCGCAGCCGTCGTAGTTGGTAGCGGTCTGCAGCAGCCAGAACTGCGAGCAGACCCCGGAGCCGGGCGGGTACCAGATGCGCGCCTCGATCCGCCCGTAGTTGAAGGAGTAGTGAGTCGCAGTATCGAGCAGCGCCGAGGTGTAGGCCGCGCTCGCCGGGGTTGGGCTTCCCGGCGGGCTCTGAATCGCGGTGATGTTTAGACCCGTGCCGCTCAGTGACGCGTTTGCGGTGCTGGTCGTGTCCTGCGACAGCGTCCCCGAGCCGCAACTGTTGGTGGGGTCCAACGTCCAATTGGCGGGATTGGGCGGCGAGCCCGTGGGGCCTCGGAACTCGTCTGACCACACGAGGTTCGTGTGGGGCCCGGGGGGGCTCGTCGTGTCCGACTGCAAGGCGCTCGCGATCGCCAGTCGAGCGGGCTTTCGCGACGTGTAGAACTCATCGACGTGGTAGCGCCCCCGCAGCGGCACGAAGAACGCCAACTGCTGCGGTGCACCGGGGCCGACGCTCACGCCGGTCTGCTCCTGGTGCCCGACGGCGACCGTGACCGTCTGCGCGGTGCTCGTAGGCTTGACCGTCACAAGGACCGTGTATGTGCCCGGCGTGGGAGCGGTCCTCACGATGCGCATCAGCTTCGTGTGGTGCGTCGATCCCTGCGCGGCGATCGCCGAGCCTAAGAACGCGAGCAGCGCCGCGAGCGTGACGGCGCCGGCGCCGGCGCGTCGTCGCGGTGCGAACGGGGATTTCATAGCGGTCCGTTTTTCATGTTGCTCACCCTGGAAGCGTGACAGGCGGGCCGGGCGGGCGCCGCGGTCAGGCTGGCTCCGCGTTGGCGGCCGCGGCCTCGCCGGGGAACCGTGGTTTGGAGAGCAGGAGTTGGATGACGCCGATGCGACCGCCGCCGAAGCCGCCCTCGCAGTAGGCGAGGTAGAGCTCCCACATCCGCTGGAAGCGGCCGTCGTATCCGAGGGAGCGGACCTTGTCGAGGTGGGCGTGGAAGTTCTCTCGCCAGCAGCGGAGCGTTTGCACGTAGTGGGTCGTGAGGTCCTCCAGTTGCAGCGGGCGCATGTCGGTCACGCGCGCCACAGAGCCCCGGATCACATCGATTGAAGGCAGGCAGCCGCCCGGGAACACATGGGTGTTTGCAAAGCTCTTCTTGGCCTTCTCCACGTGGTAGGCGCGCTCGTCGATCGTGATCGCCTGAAGCAGCATCGCTCCCTCAGGCGTCAGCAGGTCGGCGCAGCGCTTGAAGAAGGTGTCGAAGTACTGCCAGCCGACGGCCTCGATCATCTCGATCGAAACGAGCTTGTCGTATGTGCCTGTCAGGTTGCGGTAGTCCTCGAGCAGCAGAGTCACGCGGTCCTCGAGCCCCGCGGCGGCAATCCGCTCGCGCGCGAGCGCGTGTTGCGCCGCGGATATCGTGGTGGTCGTGACGCGGCAGCCGTAGCGGCTCGCCGCGTAGATCGCGAAACCGCCCCAGCCGGTCCCAATCTCGAGTACGTGGTCGCTGGGTGAGAGCGCCAGCTTGCCGCAGATTCGCTCGAGCTTCGCGAGCTGAGCGTCGTGCAGTGACACCCCCGGTCGCTCGAAGATCGCGCACGAGTACATCATCGTCTCGTCGAGCATCAAGCTAAAAAGGTCGTTCCCGAGGTCGTAATGGGCCGCGATCTGGCGCCGAGCTCGTGCCGGCGTGTTGCGGACGAGCCAGCGAATGCCCGCCTGCGGAAGCGCGATCGCCGGTCGCAGCGCCCGGCGCCAACGATCGCTCGCGGGCATGTTGAGGGCCGCAAGGCGCGCCAGGCCGGCCAGGTCGGCGCAGTCGAACCAGCCGTTTGCATACGCCTCGCTGAGACCGAGCGAGGCACGCAGCAGTGCGCGGTAGGCGCGCTGATCACCGATCACGACCCGCACGTTCGGACCTCCGTCGGTGGCCCGGCCAAAGCGCCAGATCCGCTCGGATCCGCGGCGTCCGCCGCCTTCGACCAATTCGAGTGTCCCGTGGCGGGTGGCGCGCAAGACCGTCAGTACCAGGCGGCGGGAGAGCGCCGTCGCCGCGGTCGCGAGTGCCACGCGACTCGCGCGGAAGGCACGAACCGCGGCGGGAACGGCGGGTCGCCGCGGACTGGCGAGCTCGCTCATCAGAGCGCCGCCTGTTCGCGGGAGGCCCGGGCGCGCCGTCGACGCTCGCGGCCGAGCGGGGGAGTGCCGCTTGGGTTCGGGAAGTAGCGCGCGCCCTTCAGCTTGAGCCGCAGCCCGTGCGAGTAGATCTGCCGCAGGGAGCGCAGTGTGATCATCGGATGGCGCGCGAGCAGGCGCCGCATGGCAGCAGGGCTGAGCTCACGCCGCCGCAGCGACAGCGTTGCGTCGAAGGCAAGCTCGCCGGTCTCAGTGCTCGTGCTCTGGATGTGCGCGATCAACCGCTCGCCCGGTTGTGTGAGGTGCCACGAGTAGTCGTGGTTCATCCCCATGAACGGCGACACGTGAAACTCCTTCGCGAAGCTTCCACGCAGGACGCCGCCTGGCGGGCGGCCCGGCTCGGGCTCGAGCACGTACGCGTGGCGCTCGCCCCAAGGCGTGTTGGTGACCTCGGCGACAATCCACTCGACATTCTCACCGGCGGCGTCGAAGCAGTAATAGAAGCTCACCGGGTTGAAGCAGTGGCCGAAATAGCGGAGGTTCGTCAATAGACGGATCGGCCCGGGCGCCGCGCGACCTGTGCGCGCCGCGACGAGCGAGCGCACCTCGGCAGCGAGTGGGCGGAGCGGGTCGCCGAGATGATCCTCGCGGCGGAAGGAGACCAGGGCACTCCCGCGCGCCGACCACAGACGGCTCGTGTCGAACAGATGCGGCAACTCATCCAGGTCGAGATAGGCGGTGAAGAAATCGGTCTGCAGTCCGTGCGACACGCCGCCGAAGCGGCGGTGACGCACCCAACCCTCGTAGAGGCAGCTCTGTGGTGCGTGGGCGCTCATAGTCCCTCGACAGCGCGCAAACCCGACACAACCCCGTCCTCGTGGAATCCGAAGCCCCAGTAGGCGCCAGCGTAGCGGGTGCGGCCACCGCTCGAAATCTCGTGCCAGCGTGCTTGTGCCGCGACGCTCGCACGCGTGAAAATCGGGTGCGTGTACTCGATCGTGCGGATCACCTTCGACGGGTCGATGCGATCGCTCATGTTGAGTGATACGCAATAGGTCTCCGCGCAGTTCAGTCGCTGAAGATGATTCATGTAGTAGGTGACGGTAGTACGCGGCCGGGGTTGCGAGAAGAGGTGGTAGTTCCACGCTTGACGGGCAGCCGCGCGGCGTGGAAGCAGAGTCGCGTCGGTATGCAGCACGGCGTCGTTCAGTGAGTAACCAAAAGCAGCGAGGACCTCTCGCTCGGCTGCGCTGGGGTCGGCGAGCATGCCGAGCGCCTGGTCGGCGTGGCACGCAAGCACGGCGAGGTCGAACGCCTCGTCTTGCCCATTGCGGAGGCCTACCGTGACGTGGTCAGTCGAGCGGCGGACCGACAGGACCGGGCTGCCGAGGCGAATCCGGTGCCCGAATGGCGCCGTGAGCGCCTCGACGTAGGTCTTTGACCCGCCGACCACGGTCTGCCACTGCGGCCGGTGGCGGAAACCGAGCATGCCGTGGTTGGCGAAGAACCGAGCGAGGAAGCGGACCGGGAAGTCCCACATGCCGGCTGGGTCGGCAGACCAGACGGCGCTGGCCTGCGGCACGATGAGGCGGTCAATGAACCAACGCGAGTAGCCGCCCTGCTCGACGAACGCCCCGAGCGAACGCTGATCGGGCTCGTCTGCCGCGAGCAGCTTCGCCAGCGAACTGTTGAAGCGCAGGAGGTCGGAGATCATGCGCCAGAACCGGGGTTGCGCGAGGTTCGCCCGTTGGGCGAACACGCCGCGGGGGGTGCCTGCGTACTCGAAGTCCTCGTCCTCGCCCTTGACCGAGAAACCCATGTGCGTCGGCGCCACGGCGACACCGGCAGCTGCGAGAAGCTCCGTGAACCGGGGGTAGTTGCGGTCGTTGAGCACGATGAAGCCGGTGTCGATCTGGAGCGGCGGGTGGTCGTCGCGCTCGACGGTGATGGTGTTCGTGTGCCCGCCGAGGTACGGGTTCGCCTCGAATAGCGTGACCTCATGCCGGCCGTAAACGGTGTGCGCGGCCACGATCCCGGACACGCCGCCGCCGACGATCGCGATTTTCATGAGAAGGGAGAGAGGCGTTCGTGGCGAACCATCGTGGCGAAGCCTAGTTCGGCCCTGCGGGCCGCACGGATCACGAGCCCTTAGAGGAAGTCAGGAGCCGACCGTCGAATGAACGCCCCACTGATGACCAAGAGAGCCCCCGCAAAGGAAGCCCCGGTTGCCGCCGGCGGCGACGACGGCGCGGTTCACACGTTGTCGACCTACATCCAGTCGCGCTTCGATGAGTGTTCGCGCTCGCAGAAGGACGTGGCGCAGTACATCATCGACCACCTCGACGAGGCTGCCTTCCAGACCGCGGAGGAGCTGGCGCGCCGCGCGAACACGTCGAGCTCGACGGTCGTGCGCTTCTCGCAGGCTCTCGGCTTCGAAGGTTTCCCCGAGCTGCAGCGCGCAGCGCGTGAGGAGTACCGCCGGGCGCACGCCGGCGTCGGCGAGTCGCCGCTCTTCTCGGTCGAACGCAGCGATTTCGAGACCGCCATCGCGGCCGACCACTCAAACGTTGAGGAGACGGCACGCAAGGCGACGCCGGCGACCATCGAGCGTGCGATCGCGGCGATCAGCGGCGCCAGCCGTATCGTGATCGCCGGCACAGACCAGATGGCATTCTTCGCCAGCTACCTGCGTCACCTGCTGATGCTGCTCGACCTGCGGGCCGAACTCGTCGCCAGCCCCTCCCAGGAGGCTCTCGGCCGGCTCGCGCGGATCGATTCCGACACGCTCGTTATCGCCCTTTCGGCCGGCCGCCCGCACGCGCTGGTGGTACGCGCCATGAAGCTCGCCCACCATCGTCAGGCGTCGACGATCGCGATCACCGACGCGACGATGTCCGAGGTCGCGAAGCTGTCGCAGATCAAGCTTTACTACTCGTCCAACAGCCCCGCCTACGTTCGCTCACACACCGCGCTGCTGTCGATGATCCAGGCGCTCGCCTACGGCGTCTACTCGCGCGACGAGGAGCAGTACGTCGATCGCATTAAGGCCTTCCGGCTGAAGTAATCGGCCGAGGCGTGGCCGCCGGCTGCTCGGCTGCTCGGTTGGTTGGTTGCCGACGATGGCGGGGCGCCGATGGGCGCGCGTGCCGAGTACCTGGCGTCGGTCAGCCCCGAGCATCGGCCCTGGCCCGCGTCGCTCTCGAACAAACGTCGAGGCCTACCGGCGCCGTCCCAGGTTTCTCCCAGGTTGACCCCAGGCCTGGCTCGGGATCGGGCCCGACACTGATCGTGCAGCTTCCGCCCACACCTGAAAGGAAGACGACATGATCAGCACGTTCGTCGTTATCAATGCCGTGGCCGCCGTCACGATCGTCAGCGCTCTCGCGTTCATCATGCGCGGTGCTGCTCGCGTCGGATCGACGCGGCACGCATAACAGCGCAGCCATTCAGTGGCCGGAACGCGCCGCGCTCACAGCGCGGCGCTTCGCGTTAAAGCGCCGGTGGGACGAGAGGCACGGTCGGGGCGCTCGCAAACCAGCGACCCGTTGCGGGGCTCCCGGCGCAGCGGGACGCCTGGCGTAGAATTGACGTGTATGCGTGACGAGGCGACATTTCGCGTGAAGGCCGGCCTGGCCGAGATGCTCAAGGGTGGCGTCATCATGGACGTCGTCACGCCCGAGCAGGCGAAGGTTGCGGAGGACGCGGGCGCCTGCGCGGTAATGGCACTCGAGCGCGTGCCTGCCGATATCCGGCGCGATGGCGGGGTCGCTCGGATGTCCGACCCGGCAATGATCCGCGGCATCCAGGAGGCGGTGACGATCCCGGTGATGGCGAAGGCGCGGATCGGCCACTTCGCCGAGGCCCAGGTGCTCGAGGCGCTCGAGGTCGACTACATCGACGAGTCGGAGGTGTTGACGCCAGCCGACGAGTCAAACCACATCGACAAGTGGTCGTTCAAGGTGCCGTTCGTCTGTGGCGCGACGAACCTCGGCGAGGCGTTGCGGCGGCTCGGCGAGGGCGCGGCGATGATTCGCTCGAAAGGCGAGGCGGGCACCGGCGACATTGTCGAGGCGGTGCGCCACCTGCGTTCGATCACAGGTGAGATTCGGCGGCTGGGTGGTCTCGATGACGCGGAGCTCGCCACGGCGGCCAAGGAGCTCGGCGCTCCGCTCGACCTCGTGATCGCCACCGCGCGTGCGGGTCGGCTGCCCGTCGTTCTGTTCTGCGCCGGCGGAATCGCAACGCCCGCCGATGCTTCGCTCGTGATGCAGATCGGGGCCGAAGGGGTGTTCGTTGGATCGGGGATCTTCAAGTCCGACGATCCTCCGGCGCGGGCGCGGGCGATCGTCGAAGCAACGACGCACTTCGCCGATGCCGAGCGAGTGGCCGCGGCCTCGGAGGGGCTCGGCCCGGCGATGGAAAGCCTCGAGTCGCGCAGGCTTCCCGAAGACCAGTTGCTCGCGCCGCGCGGCTGGTAGGTCCGGTGCTCAGAACGCCGGTCGGCGTTCTCGCGCTTCAGGGCGACTTTGATGCGCATGCGCGCGTCATCGAGCAGATCGGCGCGAAGGCGCGGGAGGTGCGCGTCCCGGCCGACCTCGAGGGGATTGGCGCGCTGGTTCTACCGGGTGGGGAGTCGACGACGATGATGCTCGGGATCGAGCGTGAGGGGCTCGCGCAGCCGCTCCGCGACCTGGCGGCGTCGGGCCTTCCGATTCTGGCCACCTGCGCCGGGCTGATCCTCCTGGACCGTGACCACCTGGCGGTGCTCGGCATGCGCGCCGAGCGCAACGCCTTCGGGCGCCAGGTGCGCAGCTTCGAGGCGGACGTCGCACTCAACGGGTTCGCGGACCCGGTCCACGCGGTCTTCATCCGCGCTCCCTGGGTTGCCGAGCACGACGGCGACGTCGATCCGATCGGAGCGGTTGAAGGCCACGTTGTTGCTGTCCGCCAGGGGCCGATTCTCGCGGTGGCCTTCCATCCCGAACTCGCAGGGGAGACGCGCCTTCACCACTGGCTGCTCGAGCAGGCCGTCGCGCGGGAGGGGTAGCGAGCTGCCCGAGCGAGACGCCGCAAGCGTTCGCGATCGATGTGGTGGGCGCCGGTGGGGGAATCGAAACGTGTCCTTCCTTCCAGATGCGCATGCGGCGCCTCATGGTCACGACGATCATCCTGAAGGCACGAAGACCCGATTCGCCATACTCGGTCGATGCGGATTTCGGTTGCCGCGGACGAGTTGACCGGGATCGCCGTGATCCTCCCGCTCGAGCTGAGCGAGCGCGGGCACGATCTCTTGCTTCACGGCGCGCTCGCCGAGGACGAGGAGCCCGATTGGGTGGAGGCTTCGGTCGCGGCCGCACGGGACGTTGTCGATGGGCGCGCCGACCAGGCGATCGTCTGCTGCTGGACGGGAACCGGCGCGGCGATCGCCGCAAACAAGCTGCGCGGCGTTCGCGCGGCCCTCTGTCGCGATGCCATGACCGCCGCCGGCGCGCGCCGGTGGAACGACGCCAACGTCCTCGCTCTCAGCCTGCGGGCGACCGCCGACGCGGAGCTTTGCGAGATCCTCGACGCCTGGTTCGCGACCGAGGTGAGCGTGAAGCCAGAGGACCGCGCGAGCATTGCGCACCTCGGCGAAATCGATCACTAGACCCAAGGCACCACCGCCCGAAAGTGCGGCCGCGGGGTTCTAAGCCTCCTCTCATCTTCGATCGGGTATATGAGTGGCCATGCGTTCAGCCACTCAGCCCGGCGAAACGCTCGCCGGGCCGGCCGCACCAGCGCTCGAGTCGGCGCCGGCCGTCCCGCTCGCCGCGCCGCGCACCGCGCTGAAGCGCGCCGTTCGCCACCTTCGTTCGCTACAGCACGACGATGGGTGGTGGAAGGGTGAGCTCGAGACCAACGTGACGATGGACGCCGAGGACGTGCTGCTGCGCCAGTTTCTCGGGATCCGCACCGAGGACGAGACACGCCGGGCCGCGCAATGGATCCGCAGCCGGCAGCGCGAGGACGGCTCGTGGGCGAAGTTCTTCGGCGGGCCCGGCGACCTTTCGACGACCGTCGAGGCCTACGTGGCGCTGCGACTCGCGGGCGACACCCCGGAGGAGCAGCACATGCGCTCGGCCGCCGCGATGATCCGCGCAGCCGGTGGACTCGAGCGGACGCGCGTCTTCACACACATCTGGCTTGCGCTGTTCGGGCTGTGGTCGTGGGACGACATTCCGGCGCTACCGCCGGAACTGATGCTGCTCCCGCCGTGGGTTCCGCTCAATGTCTACGACTTCGCCTGCTGGGCGCGTCAGACGATCGTGGCGCTGACGATCGTCGTCTCTGAGCGTCCCGTGCGGCCGCTGCCGTTCGCGCTTGAGGAGTTGCGCGGCGAGGAGCAGTGGCAGCGGCCCCGCGCCTCAACGATCCGTGGGCGCACGATGACCGCGATCGACCGTGCGCTGCACATCTACCAGCGCCGCCCCCTGCGCGTGCTACGCGAGCACGCGGCGATGCAGGCCGAACGCTGGATCGTTCGCCGCCAGGAGGCTGACGGATCGTGGGGCGGAATTCAGCCGCCGTGGGTCTACTCGCTGATTGCGCTCCACCTGCGCGGGTACCCGCTCGAGCACCCGGTGATGAAGGCGGGGCTGGCTGGTCTCGAGCGCTTCACAATCGACGACCCGGCGGGACCGCGCCGCCTCGAGGCGTGCCAGTCGCCGGTGTGGGACACCGCCCTCGCCGTCGTCGCGCTCGCCGACGCCGGCGCGCGGCCCGACGATCCGGCTCTTGTCAAAGCCGCTGACTGGCTGCTCGACGAGCAGGTCCGCGTGCCCGGCGATTGGTCGGTTCGCCGCCCCGGTCTCGAGCCGGGCGGCTGGTCGTTCGAGTTCGCGAACGACAATTACCCCGACATCGACGACACCGCTGAGGTGGTGCTCGCATTGCTGCGCGTCGAGCACCCGGACGGCGAGCGCATGCGCGAATCGATCGACCTCGCGCTGCGCTGGCTCGAGGGGATGCGCAGCGCCGACGGCGGGTGGGGCGCGTTCGACGCCGACAACACACGCCCGCTGATCCGCGATCTCCCGTTCTGTGACTTCGGCGAGGTGATCGATCCGCCGAGCGCCGACGTGACGGCGCACGTGCTCGAGATGCTGGCCGCCGCCGGGGAAGCAGGCGGGGACTACGCTCGCACCGCGCTCACGTGGCTGACGGGCGCCCAGGAGGTCGACGGGTCGTGGTTCGGGCGCTGGGGGATCAACCACATCTATGGAACGGGCGCTGTGGTTCCGGCTCTGATAGCCGCGGGGGTGCCGAGCACAGACCCGCGCATCCACCGCGCGGTGCGCTGGCTCGAAGCCCACCAGAATCCCGACGGCGGCTGGGGCGAGGATGCGCGCTCCTACGACGATCCGACCTGGATCGGTCGCGGCGAGAGCACCGCGTCGCAGACGGCGTGGGCCCTGCTCGCGCTTCATGCCGCGGGACAGCACTCGGATGCCGCGCGCCGCGGTCTGCTTTGGCTCTCCGACACCCAGCTGCCGGATGGCACCTGGTCCGAGCCGCAGTACACGGGTACCGGCTTCCCGTCGGACTTCTACATCAACTACCACCTCTACCGGCTGGTCTTCCCGATCATGGCCCTAGGCCGCTACGCGCGATGAGTGCGATCGCCTATCGGCCTGCTCCCGTGCGCGACGGGCAGCCGAACCTCGTTGTGCTGACGCCGATGTCGATCGAGGCCCGCGCGATCAGGGCCGGTGCCCCGTGGGCGAGCGTGCACCAGTTCGGGATCGGCCAGCGCAAGGCGTTGGCGTCGGCCGGCCTCGCCGGCTCCGCGCAGGACGCGGTCCTGATCGCCGGCTTCGCGGGCGCGCTCGACCCGCGGCTGGCACCCGGCGACGTGGTGCTTGCGAGCGAGCTGCGCGGTCCCGACGGCGATGCCGTCCCGTGCGCCGACCCCGCGATCCTTGCCGGGGTGCTGCGCCGCGGCGGTCTGCGCGTTCACGTCGGCCCGATCGTCTCCTCGCCCAAGCTCGTCCACGGCGCGCGACGGCGCGAGCTTGCGCAGACCGGGGCGCTCGCGGTCGACATGGAGTCGGCGTGGATCGCCCGCGACGCGCAAGCGCAGCCGCTCGCGACCCTGCGCGTCGTCTCCGACGCTCCGTCGGGCACCCAGCGCCACGAGGCCTACCGGCCGCTTCGGATCGCCTCCGGTGTGCTCGCCGCATACCGCAGTCTGCGCCGCGCCGCGGGCCTGCTCGGGGAGTGGGTAGAGGTCCTCGGCGAGCGGGAGATCACACTCGGGTCACCTCGCGCCTCGTGCGCGGGTGTCGTTCGCGCGGTGGACATCGTGCGTGAGGCGCTCGCTGAGCGGGGGGCGCCGATCTACGTGCGCAAGCAGATCGTCCACAACGTCCACGTCGTCTCTGAGCTCGAGCGGCTCGGCGTGGTGTTCGTCGAGGAGGTGGACGAGGTGCCGGAGGGGGCGACGATCATCTACTCGGCCCACGGCGTCTCGCCGGCGGTCCGTGAGTCCGCCGCAGAGCGCGGCCTCGAGGTGATCGATGCGACCTGTCCGCTGGTCGCGAAGGTCCACGCGGAGACGCGCCGCTTCGCCCGCGAGGGATTCGACATCGTCCTGATTGGCCACGAGGGGCACGAGGAGGTGGAAGGCACCATCGGCGAGGCGCCCGATCGCGTGCAGGTGATCGCGAGCCAAGACGAGGTCGCCGCGGTTGCGGTTGCCGATCCTGAGAAGGTCGCCTACATCACCCAGACGACGCTGGCGGTGGACGAGACGGCAGTCGTGGTCCACGCGCTGCGCGAACGTTTCCCGGGTCTTGCAGGGCCTAAATCGGACGACATCTGCTACGCGACCCAGAACCGCCAGGACGCGGTCCGGGCCCTGGCGGGCGACTGTGACATCGTTCTCGTCGTGGGCTCGCCAAACTCGTCGAACTCGCGCCGTCTGGTCGAGGTTGCCGAACGAGCCGGCTGTCGCTCCGAGCTGGTCGAGCGCGCTGACGACATCCGCCCCGAGCTGTTGCGCGACGCGCGCTCGGTCGGGCTCACGGCTGGCGCCTCTGCGCCCGAGGAGCTCGTCGCGGGCGTCGTCTCGGCCCTCGGAGGCCTGGGCAGAGTGTCTGTGTCCGAGCGCGTGGTCGCCACTGAGCAGGTCCACTTCAAGCTGCCACCCGAGGTCCGGAGGACCGCATGACCGTCCCAATTCGCCAGGGAATGAAGATCGGCGGCTACATTGCCCGCCAGAGGCTCGCGGGCCGCGAGAAGTTCCCGCTGCTTGTCGAGCTCGAGCCGCTGTTTCAGTGCAACCTCGAGTGCGTCGGCTGCGGCAAGATCCAGCACCCTGAGCACATCCTCAAGCGCCGGATGCCGGTCGAGCAGGCGATCGGCGCGATCGAGGAGTGCGGCGCGCCGATGGTCTCGATCGCCGGTGGCGAGCCGCTGATCCACCCGGAGATCGACGAGATCGCACGCCAGCTCGTGAAGCGGAAGAAGTACGTCTTCCTGTGCACGAACGCGATCCTGATGAAGCGCAAGCTCGAGCTGTTCGAGCCGAGCCGCTACTTCGCCTGGGCGGTGCACGTCGACGGCCTGCGCGAGCGCCACGACGAGTCGGTCGACCGCGAAGGCACATTCGACAAGGCGGTCGAGGCGATCAAGGCGGCGAAGGACGCCGGCTTCCGCGTCACCACCAACACGACGATCTTCACCCACGACTCACCCGAGAGCGTCCGCCAGGTCCTCGACTTCCTCCAGTACGAGCTCGACGTGGACGCGATGATGATCTCGCCGGCCTATGCGTACGAGAAGGCCCCCGACCAGGAGCACTTCCTCGGCGTCAAGCAGACCCACGACCTGTTCAAGGCGGCGTTCGCCGACGGCCGCCGTCGTAAGTGGCGCCTCAACCACTCACCGCTGTTCCTCGACTTCCTCGAGGGCAAGGTCGAGTACGGCTGCACCGCGTGGGGGATCCCGAGCTACTCGCTGTTCGGTTGGCAGCGTCCCTGCTACCTGATGTCCGACGGATACGTCGAGACATATAAGGAGCTCATTGAGACGACCGACTGGGAGGCCTACGGTCGGGGGCGCGATCCGCGCTGCGAGAACTGCATGGCCCACTGTGGTTACGAGCCGACAGCGGCCCTCGCGACGAGCCGCTCGCCGCGCCAGTCGTTGCGCGCGCTGCTCTCGAGTTAGCGGCGGCTGCCTTTCGCCCCGATGGCCTAAGGGCAGTGCGCGGCGATCCGGCTGCTCTGCGATTCGACTCCGGCGATGACTGGTTTCGCGAGCGCGTCGGCGCTGCTGGCGGTCGCGTTCGGCAGGTCGAGACCGGAGCCGAGCATGCAGCGGCCGACGGTCCAGTACGCGTTTGCCAGGCTGACCGGCGCGCCCTGGCCCGTGAATCCGCGGGCGCTCCGCACGCCCGCGACCGTGAACGGACGTATTTTGCGGGGCCGAGCGCCGCTCTCCGCGGCGCGTAGGTAGCTCGAGGCCGCGGCAAGCGCGCCGGTCCTGGTCCTGAACACGACAATCAACGTGAAGCCGGCTCGGCCCTGCGGCGCGCCGAGGGTTTCCTGGAACCCTGTCTCAAAGCCGGGTGCGGCGAGCTCGACGTGATTCGGAGTGCTGGTCACCGAGTATCCGGGCTGCTCGCCCGAGCGCAGCAGGTAGCTGCGTGGGCCGGTCGGTCCATGGTGTTTCGAGCCACCAGCCAAGAGCGCGGCTGCGACACCGGCGAGCACCAGCACCGCGAGGACCGTCAGGGCTATCCGGAGTGGGGACAGGCGGCGTGGGGTCGGCATCGGTTCCTTCGGTCGGCGAGTCCCCGGATCGACCTCGGGGAGACCCCGGATCGGGCGCGATCATAGCGCCCGTGCGCAGGAACTCGGCGCGGTCGCCACCTTCCGCGGACGAGGCTCTCGGCGGGGAGTCGTGATCGCGGCGTCGGAACCGAACGCGCAGGCTACCCGAGCGACACCCCGACATAATCAATCCCATGCGCGTCTTGGTCGTGGAGGACGAGCGGAAGCTCGCTGAGCTCCTGCGCCGCGGGCTTCGCCGCGAGGGCATGGCCGTCGACCTTGCGCGTGATGGGGAGGAGGCGATCGTGCTCGCCAGCTCGACGGTGTACGACGTGATCGTGCTCGACGTGATGCTCCCGGGTGCGGACGGCGTCGAGGTCTGCCGTGCGCTGCGTGCCAACGACGTATGGGCGCCGACGCTGATGCTGACCGCGCTCGGCGAGGTGGACGACCGGGTTCGCGGCCTCGACGCGGGCGCCGACGACTACCTGACGAAGCCGTTCAGCTTCGAGGAGCTGCTGGCGCGGATCCGCGCGCTGATCCGCCGCCCGGCGCTGCCGCGCTCGGCCGTCCTGAGCGTCGATGACCTACGGCTCGATCCGGCGACGCATCGGGCGTGGCGCGGCGAGAGCGAGCTGTCGCTGACCGCGCGCGAGTTCGCGCTGCTAGAGGCTTTCATGCGCCGACCGGGAGAGGTGCTGAGCCGCTTCGAGCTGCTCGAGCACGTCTGGGACGGCAGCTACGAGAACCGCTCGAACGTGATCGAGGTGTACGTCGGCTACCTGCGCGACAAGGTCGACCGACCTTTCGACCGCCGGTCGCTCGAAACGGTGCGCGGCGCCGGCTACCGGCTCCACGACGGAGCGCAGGCGGGGCAATGAGCGGGGCTCGGCGCGCGCTCGCACGCTGGTTTGCCCGGCTGTCGATCCGCCTCCGCCTGACACTGGCGTTCGCCGGCGCCGCCGCGGTGCTGCTCGGCGGGCTCGCGCTCGCGCTGTACGTCAGCTTCGAGTCGGGCCTCGATGGCGGCATCGACCGCTCGCTGCAGGCGCGCGCCGCTGAGCTGACCGCGCTCGCACGGGAGGCGGGGCCAAACCTTGGGCGCCTCCCGCTCGCGGGCGGCTCGGGCTCGTTCGCCCAGATCCTGGACGGCCACGGCCGCGTGATCGACGCGACGCCGGGACTCGCGGCCGGAGCGCTCCTGCAGGACGGCCGGCTACATGCCGCTCTTGGCACGACGGTGAACGAGGGCGACCGGGCGAGACTGCTCGCCCGCCGGCTGCCGGGCGCCGGGGGCCAGATCGTCGTGGTCGGCGAGCTGCTCGAGCAGCGCAACCACGCGCTCAACGTCCTGGGCGATCTGCTGTTCATCGGCGGGCCGTTGATGCTGCTCCTCGCCTGCGGTGCCGCGTACTGGCTCGCGGCGGGTGCGCTCGCTCCCGTCGAGCGTATGCGGCGCCGGGCGGCGGAGATATCCGGCGGTGAGCGGGAAGCTCGTCTGCCGGTGCCGGAGTCCAAAGACGTTCTCAGCCGTCTCGGCGAGACGCTCAATGAGATGCTCGGCCGGATCGCCGACGCGGTGGCGCGCGAACGCGCGCTTGTCTCCCACGCCAGCCACGAGCTGCGGACCCCGCTTGCCGTGTTGAAGCTCGAGCTCGAGCTGGCGCAGGGCCCGGAACGCTCGCCCACGGAGATGGCCGACGCGCTTGCCTCCGCTGCGGTGGAGGTTGACCGCCTGACGCGGCTCGCCTCCGATCTGCTTGTGATCGCGCGCGCCGACCAGGGTCAGCTGCCCGTCCGCCCGGTGCAGCTGGATGTCGCAAACGCGGTGCAAGCGATCGCCGAGCGCTTCGACCGGATCGCGCGGACCGAGGGCCGGCGGGTCACCGCCTCGCGGGTCGAGCCGGTGCTCGCCCAGATCGACCCCGACCGCCTCGAGCAGGCCGTCGACAACCTCGTTGCGAACGCGCTCCGCTACGGGGCGGGAGCGGTCGAGCTCCAGACGCGCAACGCCGGCGAGTACGTCGAGATCCACGTGACCGACGAGGGCCCTGGCTTCCCGGCGAGTTTTGTGGCCCACGCGTTCGAGCCGTTTTCGCGCGCGGACCCATCACGCACCGGCGACGCCGCCGGGCTCGGCCTGTCGATCGTGATGGCGATCGCCGCGGCGCACGGCGGCACCGCCGCGGCGGAGAACGCAGCGGCGGGCGGCGCGCACGTCTGGGTCAGCCTCCCCCGGCGCAACGTCGAGGTGGCGGCTGCCGGAACACGTGCGAATGAGCCGGCGGCTGCCGCGCCCGCAGCCCGAGGTTGACAGCGCCGCCGCGCGCAACCATGATGCCAGCGATGCGTCGTGGCTTCCTGGCTGGTGCTGTGCTCGTCGCGTTGATCGCGCTTCCACCCGCCGCACTCGCCGGCCCGCATCGCGCGAGCGCGCACGCGGCCAAGCATCACAAGCGCAAGCACAAGAAGCACAAGCACCCGACGACCACGACCGGCGGCGGGCCATCGATGACCGTCGTCGGCTTCGGCATGAACCATCTGTACGTCGCGGACGGGAAGACGGTCAGCGCGCCGGCGGACTGCAGCACGATGGTCCAGGGCAACGGGTACCCCTACGGGCCGCCGCAGAACGTCTACGTCGAGGCCTACATCAAGGCGAGCGGCATCCCCGCCACAGCCCCGACGCAGATCGGCGAGTCGTTCCCGGAGGCCGCAGCGCCCGACATCCACAGGACGCGCATGGCCCTGCTGCTGTCCTCCGCGATCCCGTGGTCGCAGGCCTTCGACGCGAGCACGCTCGGCTTCGGCACGCCGCCCGGCTCCCAGGCCGACATTTTCCGTGGCGGGCTGTTCAGCACCAACGCTCCGAACGGCCCGTCGGCATCGGACTTCGACGGCACCTACAGCTTCGAGGTCTCCGTGATGGTCGCCGGCAAGACACTCGACTCGACAGCGACGGTCACGATCAGCTGCTGAGTGTTCCGGGCTGGCTCGTACTGTATCACGGGTGATACGATGTGTTTGTGGCCGACGTCAGCATCCGGGACCTGCGGAACAAGGGCGGCGAGGTGGTTGAGCGAGCGTCGCGCGGTGAACCGATCAGGATCACGAGGGCAGGCAAGCCAGTGGCGGAGCTCCGCCCTTTGACGCGGCCGGGTCTGTCAGGGGACGCGCTGCTCGCGCGCTGGCGCCACGTGCCGCCTGTTGACCCGATAGCACTCCGCCGCGACGTCGACGAACTGATCGACCCCAAGTTGTGAGCTCAGCCGCTGAACGAGTGCGCGGCGTGCTTGACACCTCCACGGTCATCTTGTTGCCGTGTTTCACGGCCGCGACCGCGCTGCCGCAAGAGCCGGTGATCACCGCGGTCACGCTCGCGGAATTGTCGGTCGGCCCGTTGGTAGCCCAGGATGAGCGCGAACGCGCGGCACGTCAGGCGCATCTGCAGCAGGCTGAGGCCGACTTCGATCCACTCCCGTTCGATGCGGCCGCAGCGCGCGCGTTCGGGAGGGTCGCAGCCTCCCTGCGACGCGGAGGGCGCAAAACCGCCGCCCGAACCTACGACGCGATGATCGCTGCGACGGCAATCGCCAACGAGCTCCCCTTGTACACGTGTAATCCAAGCGATTTCGCAGGGATCGACGACCTGGCGCTCGTCGCGCTAGCCACGCCGCGAGTCCCCGACGCCGACTAGCCCGAAGCGCGTCCGCAGATTGCACTCGAGGAACGGCCACGCACTCGAACGCCAGTCGACGCCTAGCCTTCGCGTCGGCTACGCCCGAATCAGCTCCAGCACGTCGTCGCGGCGGCGCTCCATGTCCTCAGGGGAGACGAGCGACTCGAGGCACAGGCGCAGCAGCGGCTCGGTGTTCGAGGAGCGGACGTTGAAGTGCCAGTCCGGGTAGTCGATTGAGATTCCGTCGAGGGTGTCCTGCTGGGCGTCGGAGTAGCGCTCGGCGATCTGAGCCATCTTCGCCTCCGGGTCCGACACCTCGCTGTTGATCTCGCCGGAGATGAAGTAGCGCTCGCGGAAGGGTGCGAGCAGCTCGGACAGCGGCCGGCCGGCGCGCGCGCACAGCTCGAGCATCAGGAGCGCGGGGATCGTGCCCGAGTCGGCGCAATAGAAGTCGCGAAAGTAGTAGTGGCCTGAGACCTCGCCGCCGAACAGCGAACCCTCTTCGCGCATCCGCCGCTTGAAGAAAGCGTGACCGACGCGGTTTCGGTAGGCGGTGCCGCCGGCCGCCTCGACGGCGTCCGCGACCGCGCGGCTGGCGCGGACGTCGTAGAGGATCGTCTCGCCGGGGTTCTTCTCGAGCAGCGACTGGGCGAGCAGCGCGGTGAGGAAGTCACCGTCGATGAACTGGCCCTTCTCGTCGATGAAGAAGCAGCGGTCCGCGTCGCCGTCGAACGCTATTCCGAGGTCGGCCTTCTGCTCGCGGACCTGGGCGATGATGAACTCGCGGTTCTCGGGGAGCAGCGGGTTCGGCTCGTGGCCGGGGAAGTTGCCGTCGGGCTTCCAGTAGCTCTCGATCGTCTCGATGTCCATCTGTTCGAGCAGCGGGCCGATCGTCGGGCCGGCCATGCCGTTGCCGCCGTCGAGCACCACGCGCAGGCCCTTGATCACCGTGGGATCGACGAACGCGAGGACCGCCTTCGCGTAGCCCGCCTGCCACTCGACGTTCTCGTGGCTGCCGCCGCCGGGCGGGCGGGGGAGGCCGGCAGCGATTTTGCGGCCGACCTCCTGGATGCCGGTGTCGCCCGAGAGGGCGAGCGCGCCCTCACCGATCAGCTTCGCGCCTGTGTAGCGCGCCGGGTTGTGCGAGGCGGTGCAGATCAGGCCGCCGTCGAGGCGTTGCGAGCCGACGAGGTAGTAACAGACCTCGGTCGCCGCCTCGCCGGCGTTGACGACGTGGACACCCTCGGCGGTGAGGCCCTTCAGATAGCGAGCGGCAAGCTTTGGTGCGCTCAGGCGCATGTCGTGCGCGAGCGCGATGCTGAGGTCCGCGGTCGGCTTGCCCTGGAGCTCGGAGAGGACCCGCGCGAAGGCGCGGGCGATCTGCTCGGCACCGTCGCCGTCGATCTGCTCGCCGTAGACGCCGCGGATGTCGTAGGCCTTGAAGATGGTGGGGTCGAGGTCCGGCACGCGGGGGATCGTAGGCGTTCGCGTCCAGGCGACACGTGCCCGACCGCGGCGATGGGGCCATCGGCTCCCCGGTCGCGTCTCGCGGCTCGTAGAATCGCTCTCATGTCCGGACATTCGAAGTGGGCGGGGATCAAGCACAAGAAGGCGATCGTCGACGCCCGGCGCGGTCAGCAGTTCACGAAGCTCGCTCGCGCGATCACGGTCGCGGCCCGCGAGGGCGGCGGCGAGGTGGACGCCAACGCGGCGCTTGCGAACGCGGTGCAGAAAGCCAAGGACGCCTCGATGCCGAAGGACAACATTGAGCGCGCGATCGCAAAGGGCAGCGGCGCGGGCGCGGACGCGGACGCGATCGAGGGCGTCCTCTATGAGGCCTACGGCCCCGGCGGCGTCGCGATGCTGATCGAGGCCTTCACCGACAACCGCAACCGCACTGGCGCCGACGTCCGCCACCTGCTCTCGAAGGCGGGAGCCAGCCTCGGCGAGCCAGGGTCGGTCGCCTACCTGTTCGAGAAGCGCGGCGTCGTCTTCGTCGACGCGAGCCGCTACGGCGAGGACGACCTGCTCGTCGCGATCGAGGCCGGCGCGCTTGACATCATCGCCGACGACGACGTGCTCGAGGTGATCTGCGAGCCGACCGACCTGAGTGCCGTGCGCGCGGCCCTGGAGGGCGCGGGCGTCGAGCTCGAGAGCGCGGAGCTCGTGCAGCGTCCGACGATGCGGGTCGAGATCGACGAGGAGGCCGCGTCGAAGCTCTTTCGCCTGATCGAGTCGCTCGAGGAGAACGACGACGTCGGCGCCGTGCACGCGAACTTCGAGGTCTCCGAGGAGATCCTCGAACGCGTCGCCGGCTGAGCGTCCGCTTCGCCGCGCTCGAGCGGGTCGCGCGCAGGCGTCCGGGCCGCCGCGCAGAATCACAGGCGAACAGATGATCGTGCTTGGCATCGACCCGGGGCTTGCGAACACCGGCTACGGCGTCGTCGCTCGCCGCGGCGGGCGGCTCGTCGCGCTCGATGGCGGCGTGATCGAGACCTCGCCCTCGAGCGCGACCGAGCAGCGGCTCGCTGAGCTCCACGCCGCTCTGGCCGAGCTCGTGGCTGAGCACGCGCCGAACGCGATGGCGCTCGAGGACCTGTACTTCGGTGCCAACGTGCGCAGTGCCTTCGCGGTCGGGCAGGCGCGCGGTGTCGCGTTGCTCGCTGCGGGACAGGCCGCGGTCGGCTGCTTCGGCTACACGCCGCAGCAGGTGAAGGCGGCGGTATGTGGCAGCGGCCGCGCCGCCAAGGGCCAGGTCTCGGTGATGGTGAAAACGCTCCTGAGCCTGCCGGCCGAGCCGGCGCGCGACCACGCCGCGGATGCGCTCGCGGTCGCGATCTGCCATTGCAACCATGCGCCGATGGCCGTGGCGCTCGCGCAGGCCGCTCGATGATCGCGCTGGTCCGCGGCGAGGTGGTCGCGCGAGCGTCAGACGCCGTGATCGTCCTCTGCGGCGGTGTCGGCTACCGGCTCGCGGTCTCGGCGCAGACCCTGTCCGCCGTACCGCCGGTCGGACGCGAAGCCACACTCCACGCTCACCTCATCGTTCGCGACGATGCACTCCAGCTCTACGGATTCGCAACGGAGGCAGAGCGCGAGCTGTTCCTGATGCTGCTGGGTGTGCAGTCGGTCGGGCCAAAGGTCGCTCTCGCGGTGCTCGGTGGCGGAACGGTGTCCGAGCTCTATAGCGCGATCGCGGTCGGGGACCTGATGCGCTTCCAGGCGGTCCCAGGGATCGGTAAGCGCACCGCCGAGCGGATCATCGTCGAGCTGCGCGAGAAGGTTGGCGACGCGCTCGGGGACGCGATCGTGGTGCGCCGGGGCGCCGATGAAGGGCCGGCGACGCTCGCCCGCGAGGGGCTTGTCGAGCTGGGCTTTGCCCCGGCCGAAGCGGAGAGCCTGCTCGCCGAGGCCAGCGGCGAGACCGCTGAGGAGTTGCTCGCAGACGCGCTGCGGGCGACGCGCCGGAGGCTCGCTCAGTGACCGAGCCGTCGCGCATCCAGACTCCGTACCTCGCTGTGGAGGACGAGTTCGAGGTGACCCTGCGCCCCCGGCGGCTCGACGAGTTCGTCGGTCAGTCGCAGCTGAAGGAGCAGCTTGCGGTGGCGATCGAGGCGGCCAACGCGCGGGGAGACGCGCTCGACCACGTGTTGCTCGCGGGCCCGCCGGGGCTTGGCAAGACCTCGCTTGCACAGATCGTGGCGACGGAGCTCGGTGCCCCGTTCGTCCAGACCGCCGGCCCCGCGCTGGAGCGCAAGGGCGACATTGCCGCGTTTCTCAGCTCGCTCGAACCGCGCAGCGTCTTTTTCGTCGATGAGATCCACCGCCTCCCGCGCGCCCTCGAGGAGACCTTCTACCCGGCGATGGAAGACCATCGCCTCCCGATCACGGTCGGGCAGGGTGCCGGCGCGCGAGTGGTGACACTCGAGCTGCCGCCGTTCACGCTGATCGGGGCGACGACGAGATCCGGGCTCCTGACGACGCCGCTGCGCGACCGGTTCGGCATTCAGGCGCGTCTGGATCCCTACACGCACGAGGAGCTCGCGGCGATCGTCGCCCGTGCCGCAAGGATCCTTGCGGTCGATCTCGACGAGGCCGGCGCGGTGGCGATCGCGAGCCGTAGTCGCGGGACCCCCCGCGTCGCAAACCGTCTCCTGAAGCGGGCGCGCGACTACGCCGAGGTGCGCGGGGACGGCACTGTGAGCGCCGACGCCGCCGAGGCGGCTCTCGCCCTGCTTGAGGTGGACGCCCTTGGCCTCGACCGCCTCGATCGCGAGATCCTGCGCGTGATCTGTGAAAAGTTCGCCGGCGGGCCGGTCGGCCTCTCGACGCTGGCTGCCGCGATCGGCGAGGAGGCCGACACGATCGAGGACGTCTACGAGCCCTACCTGCTGCAGCTCGGGATGCTCAAGCGAACACCGCGCGGGCGCTCGGCGACGGCGCACGCGTATGGCCACCTCGGCCTGGCGCCGCCGGAGGCGCTGCCGGCGCTGTTCTGACACTGTCGCCACTGCGCCGCCACAACGTGGCTCTGTAGGCTTCGTTCGGTAATGGCTCACCCGTTCATCTGCCCGAACTGCGGCGAGCGCTCGCTCGCATCGGACCGCTACGAGGCGTTTCGCCGCGATGAGCGGGGCTGCTCGCACTGCGGCTTCTCGTTCCTGTTCGAGCTGCTCGACGACTATTACCCCGCACCCGACGCCGCTTTCTTTGTCGCCGACAAGGAGGGCCGCGTGATCGGCTGCGGGCGCGGCTCGTTCGAGCTGACCGGCTACGAGGAGGAGGAGGTCGTCGGACAGCCGATCGCGCAGGCGCTCGGCCTGGCCTTCGAGAACGGCGAGGACCACGTGCAGACGGTCCTCGAGTGGGGGGTGCGCGCACTCGGCAAGCCGGCGACGCTCCGCACGGAGGCCGATCGGCCGGCGAGCGCGACTGCCGACCTCTTCCCCGCCTACGATGATGATGGTGGACTGCTGCTCGTGCTCACGCCGTCGCGCTGAGCCCCGACTCCTCCCGCAGTTTCAAACCGCCATCCTGCAAACCGTGACCCCGTCAACACATCGTGTGCGCGAGCTGAGCGCGGGTGAGCGCCGATGAGCGACCGCCGGCGCAACGCGTTCGTGATGGCGCTCGTCGCCGCGCTCGTCATCCTCTCGCTGCTGGCGACAGTCGGAATCCCCGGCGTCACCAAGCCCCGCAAGACGCAGCTCGGCCTCGATCTGCGCGGCGGCGTCGAGCTGATCTTCCAGGGCCGCGCGAGCGGGGGCTCAAAGGTGACGCCGGCAACGATCAGCCAGGCGATCACGATCATCCAGTCACGCGTCAACCAGCTCGGCGTCAGCAACGCGTCCGTCACGAGCGCCGGCAACAACGAGATCGATGTCAGCCTCGCCGGCGTGAAGAGCGTCCAGCAGGCGGAGAACGAGGTCGGGACGACCGCTCAGCTCTACTTCTATGACTGGGAGGCGAGCGTGATCGGGCCCAACGGAAAGGTCGCCGGCCCGAACGCCTTCTCCGTCACCGGCGACAACAGCGCGGCCGCCGCGTCCGGCGGCAACCCGGGCGGAGCCGCGACGGCGCTGACCTACTACGACGCGGTGCTTCGCGCCGCCAAGCAGCCGGCAATACCCGAGTCGCAGATGAAGCCCTATCACCTCGAGTCGGCTCCCTACGGAACCTACTATTACGTCGATCCGGCGAAGAAGGCCGTGCTGACGCCGAAGGGGGAGACAGCTCGCAGCCGCGCACAGGCCGTCGGCTACCTGCGGGCTGACATCTCGCAGGCGGGCCGCAAGCTTCCGGCCGGCGCGAAGCTGATCTACGTTGAGCCGGGGACGATCGTGCGCCAGGCGTTGACGCCGAACGACCAGGTTGATCCGAGCTACGACTTCTACTACGTCCTGCGCGACGACCCCGCGATCTCGGGCAAGGACATCTCGAACCCGCTCGAACAGCTCGATAGCACCTCGAACCAGCCGGTCGTGTCGTTTGGGTTCCGTGGCTCTGCGGCGCAGACCTTCCAGCACGTGACCGCCGTGCTTGCTCATCGCGGATCGCAGAACACGATCCCGCCGAACAACAACTTCCAGCACTTCGCTGTGACGCTCGACCAGCGCCTGATCACGATCCCCTACATCGACTTCAACCAGTACTCCAACGGAATCGACGCTTCGCAGGGCAGCCAGATCTCCGGGAGCTTCACGATCGGCACCGCGCAGCAGCTTGCGAACCTCCTCTCGAGCGGCGCCCTGCCGATCAACCTCGCGGTCATCTCGAGCCAGCAGGTCGGCGCGACGCTCGGCCATCAGTCACTCAACCAGGGCCTCGTCGCGGGCGCCGCCGGTCTGCTCGTCGTTGCGCTCTTCCTGATGCTCTTCTACCGCGTTCTCGGCATCATCGCTGTCGCTGCCCTCGCGATCTACGCGATCTACTTCTACGCGCTGATCAAGCTGATCCCGATCACGCTCACCCTGCCTGGCATCGCCGGTCTGATCTTGACGATCGGCGTCGCGGCCGACGCAAACGTCGTGATCTTCGAACGCGTCAAGGAGGAGTCCCGTGCCGGCCGCTCGCCCCTGAACGCGATCGCGGCCGGCTACAAGCGTGGTTTCGCGGCGATCGTCGACGCCAACGCGGTCACGTTCATGGCGGCGTTCATCCTCTTCATGCTCTCGCAGTCCGACGTCAAGGGTTTCGCGTTCACGCTCGGTATCGGGGTGATCGTCTCGCTCTTGACCGCTGTCGCGGCGACGCGCGCGATCCTCACCTCAATGGGCTCGACGCGCTTCGTGCGCCGCCCCGCCGCGATCGGTGTGGGCAAGAGTCGGCGCACCTGGACGTTCGACTTCATGGGCCAATCGCGCTGGTTCTTCACGCTCTCGGGCACCATCCTGGCGGTCGGCGCGCTCGCGATCGGGGCGAAGGGCATCGACTTCGGGATTGACTTCGTCTCCGGGACCCAGATCCAGACGACGTTCGTGCACAAGGCGAGCGTCAGCCAGGTCGACCGGGTGCTTGCCCAGGTTCAGGGCAGGAGGATTCACACCGCGCTTCAGAACCCGGTTGTCCAGCAGGTGAGCGCCAAGACCTTTGGCGGCGGGGCGAAGGCCGTGCCGCTCGCCAACAGCTTCCAGATCTCGGTCAAGACGCTTTCACCGGCGCAGATCGGCGACAACTTCACCCCCGGAACCGTCGCCTACGCGCTCAACAAGGCTTTCACGATCAAGTCGGGCAACTTCAGCTCGACATCGGTCGGCCCAACGTTCGGCAAGACGATCGCCGACGCGGCGATCGTCGCGATCATCGCCTCACTGCTCGCGATCAGCGCCTACATCACACTCCGCTTCGAGTGGAAGTACGCGGTTCCGGTTCTGATCGCGCTCGCCCACGACCTCCTGATCACGGCCGGTGTGTACGCGCTCACGGGAAGGCAGGTGACCGACTCGACCGTCGCGGCCCTACTGACGATTCTCGGGTATTCGATCTACGACACGATCATCGTGTTCGACAGGGTGCGCGAGAACGTGAAACGGATGCAGAATGCCGCGTTCTCGCAGATCGTCAACCGTTCGATGTCCGAGGTCCTCACGCGTTCGCTGGCGACGAGCTTCTGCACGCTCCTGCCGGTGCTCGCGCTGCTCCTGTTCGGCGGCAGCACGCTCAAGGACTTCGCGTTCGCGCTGCTCGTCGGCGTCGCCTCGGGCGCCTACTCATCGATCTTCATCGCCTCGCCGGTGCTGACGCACTGGAAGGAACGCGAGCTCGTCTACCGCCGCCGTCGGGCTCGGATCGCGGCCGCCAACGACGGCTTCGTGCCTGCTTACGCGACCGCCGGCGAAGCCGCACGCGAGACCGCGGCCCAGCGGTCTGATCGGCCGCGTGCCGGCCGCCTGACGCAGCCCGATCTGCCGGGTGCCGGCGTATCGCGCTCGGAGTGGGGTCAGCTCGTGCGTGACCTCCACTCCGACCGGCCCGCCGGATCGCCGCTCGTGCCGGAGCCGGCGCCGGAGCCCGACCCGAGCGCCGACGCACGGCCGGAGGATGTCGTGATGCCGAAGGAGGAGCGTCCGCGCGGCGCGTCCAAATCGCGCCAGCGAAGCCGCCGCCACGGAAGGAACCGATAGATGGCCGACTCTCGGAAGGACTGCTGATGGGCCTGCTCGCCTGGGTGATGATGGGCCTGGCGCTCTGGCATTACACGATCTGGCTCCCGGATCGCTTCTGGGGCGGGATCGTCGGCGCGCTGCTCGCATCGATTGCCGGATCGATCATCGTCGGTCTCGTCATCTTTGCCCTCGGGCATCACGGCCTGGCGATCCCTGGTCGCCACGACACGCACGTATCGACCGTGCTCTACGCGATTCCCGGAGCGATCATCGGGATGGCGCTGGCCTACGCAGTCGGTGCACAGCGCGAGCGTCCGCGGCGCCGCGCCTGATAGCGCGCTCGACGAACGCTCCTAGATCGGGTCGAAGCCGTAGAGAGCCTGAGGGTTCTCAACGAGAATCCGTCGTAGCAGCGCCTCGTCGGAACACCACTCGGCGAGCAGGTCGAGGACATGTCCGACGTCCGGCGTCTCCTGCGCCGCCTGCACGTGCGGGTAGTCGCTCCCCCAGAGGAGGCGGTCCGGTCGGGCGCTGGCGAGCGCCTCGAAGAATGGCCGGACATCGCCGTAGTCGGGAAAGCGCCTCGAGACGCGCTGCGGCGGCACCTTGACCCACACCGCCGGTTCGCGGGCGACGGTATCGAGCAGCGCCTGGAAGGCGATGTCGCCGATTCCGCGACGGACGTCAAAGATGCCCATGTGGTCGATCGCGATCGGTATGCCGTGCGCGAGCAGTTCGGGCAGCCGAGCGACAATCGTCTCGCAGGGCGCCCACAGCTCGACATGCCAGCCGAGTTCACGCAGCGACGGCGCCAGCGGTTCGAGCGAGTCGAAGCCCTGCGCGTGAGGCAGCGCCGAGCCGTCGGGCAGGCGCACCTCGGTCAGGCGCAGCCCGCGGACGCCGCGCAGCGCAAGCGCGGCCAGCTCGTCGTGGCGCGTGTCGGTCCCCACCACCGCGATCCCGCGAAGGCGGCCCCGCCCGCCGTCGAGCGCGTCGAGCATGTTCGAGCAGTCGAGGCCGTTCTGGCTCGCATGGACGAGGACACCCCGGTCGCAACCGATGCGGTCGAGCATCGCCAGGTACGCGTCGGCGGTCCCCAGCGGCGGGTAGTACTCGATCGGCTCGGCGAGCGGGTAGCGATCGTAGGGACCGAAGACGTGTGCGTGCGTGTCGCAGGCCCCTGGCGGTAGGGGCCGCGAGGGCGGACTTGGGACCGCCGCTGGCACCGCCGGGGAGAGCACGGCGCGGAACCATATAGCGGCAGTCGGCGCAGAATGGGCGCTTGGCGGCAATTCCGTCGCACCGGCTGCGTAGGCTCGTGGTCTGTGAGTGCGCTCAGACAGAGTGAGTCGAAGGCGGTCGCTTTCGACCTCGAACCGGTGTCGTTTGCGGCGGTGCTCGAGCTGGAGCGCGAGCTTGGGGTCAGCCACGTCCTGGCCCAGGCCCTCTGCCGCCGCGGCTTTGCAAACGTCGCTGACGCGCGGGCGTTTCTTGCCGCCGAGGAGATCCATTCTCCGGGTGCCTTCCGCGCGATCGATACCGCCGTCGCGCTGGTAGGGGCGCACATCGCCGCCGGATCGGTAATCACCGTGCACGGAGACTACGACTGCGACGGCGTCTGCTCGACTGCGATTCTTGTCGGCGCCCTGCGCTCGCTTGGTGCCGATGTCGACTGGTACCTGCCCGACCGCGCAGCGGACGGTTACGGCTTGGCCACGCACACCGTCGAGCGCCTGCGCTCGCGCGGCACAAAGCTCCTGGTCACGGCCGACTGCGCGATCACCGCGGTTGAGCAGGTGGCCAGTGCGCGCGCCGCCGGCATCGATGTTCTCGTCACCGACCACCATGCTCCGCGCCCCGACGGGCAGCTGCCGGACGCACCGATCGTGCACCCGGCACTGAGCGCGTATCCCTTTCAACACCTGTGCGCGACAGCCGTCGCCGCCAAGCTCGCCCAGGCGCTTCGCGCCGCTGCCGGCCTCGAGGACGCCGAGCTCCCCGCGGAACTCGAACTGGTGGCGATCGCGACCGTGGCCGACGTGGTTCCCCTGGTCGGCGAGAACCGCCGTCTCGTCCGTGCCGGGCTTGCAGCGCTCGCGTCGACCGCACGGCCGGGGGTGCGCGCGCTCATGCGCGTCGCGCATGCCGAGGCGCTGTCGCTCGATGAACGCGCGCTGGCGTTCAGGATCGCTCCCCGCATCAACGCCGCGGGCCGCTTGGCGCGCGCCGACCTGGCTTTGGAGCTCCTGCTAACCGAGGACACCGCGCGCGCCGATGAGCTCGCTCGCGAGCTCGACCGCCTGAACGCCGAACGCCGCAACCTCGAAACGCGGATTCGATTCGAAGCCGAGGCCCAGGTCGCCGCAGCGGGCCCGGCAGCGGCCTACGTGCTCGCGGGCGAGGGCTGGCACCCTGGTGTGATCGGGATCGTGGCAGCGCGTATCGCCGAGCGCCACCACCGGCCGACCGTGGTCGTCGCGACCGGCCGCGACCCGAGTGCGCCCGCCGTCGGGTCGGCTCGTTCGATCCCGACGTTTGACCTCTTGCGCGGACTCGGTGAAGCTGATCGCGAGCTGATCACCTACGGCGGCCACCGTGCCGCCGCGGGACTGCAGGTGTCGGGCACGCGGATCGACGCCTTTCGCGCGGCGTTCGTCGCCTACGCCGCACGCACGCTGACCCCGGCCGATCTTCTCGTGCGCGAGCGGGTGGACGCTGTGCTCGACGCTGAGGACGTCGGCCTCACTCTGGCCGACGAGCTTGCCACGCTCGGGCCGTTCGGCGCCGGCAATCCGGCGGTGTCGCTGCTGTTCGCGGCGGCGACGGTGAGCGAGGCGACCGCGTTCGGGGCGGGGGGGCGCGGCGAGCATGCACGGTTCAGCATCAGCTCCGGCCGGGCCCGATCACCGGCCGTCGCTTTCGGCGTCGGCGGTCGCCTGCCGGTCGCGCACCGGGTGCCGGTGGACGCGGCGTTTGCGCTGGAGCGAAACGAATGGAACGGTGCGGTCGAGGCGAGACTGGTGCTGCGTGCCATCGCGCCGTCCGCCCCCCGGCCGGTCGTGATCGTCGGCGCATCGGCTGACTATCTCGAGCGGGCGTTCGCCGAACTCGACCACGATCCGGGCGGGCGTCGGCAGGCACAGGGGGGACCCGCGCGCCGAGTGCACGACCGCCGCGGGCGCGGCATCGCCGCGACGATCTCAGAGCTCGTGGCGACCGGCGAGAGCGTGCTCGTCCTATCGGCGGCGCCGTTCGAGCGCGCTCGGCACTTGCAAGGGCGTCTCGGAGGGTTCGACCTCTGCTCCTACGACGCGACCCTGCGCGACGGCGAGCTGGCAAATCGCTACGTACACGTCGTGCTGCTCGATCCACCGTCCTCCGAGGATCAGATGGCCGGTGCACGAGTCGGCCGGGAGATCGATTTCTGCCATCCCGCATGGGGGGAGCCTGAGCTACGCTTTGCAGTACACCAACACGAGCGGGAGTATCGACTCCGCGACTCGCTTGCCGACTGCTATCGGCGGCTTCGCGCCGCTGGTGGAGCGGAGGGCGAGGCGCTCGAGGCGGCACTGAGCGGGGACGGCGCGCGGTCGGCGGAACTGGCCGGTCGAATGCTTCGAGTCCTGACAGAGCTCGACCTCGTCACCCTCGACCGCGGGCGCCGGGAAGCGCGCCTGGGTGGCCCCGGCCGAGTCGCCCTGGACCGATCACCCGCTTACCTGGCCTATGAGCAGCGACTGAAGGAAGGACTGCGATACCTCGAACCCAGCAAGGAGCAGGCGGCGTAGACCCGGTGGAGAGCCGGGGGCGGCGTCGCGCGCCGCTCGCGCGACGCGATGGCGCGCTGCGCACGCCCGATGCGCCAGATGCACTGACCGACCGTGAACGGCAGCTGCTCGGCGACCTGTTTGCGATCGTCGAGGAGCACGGCGAGGATTCGCTCGTCGAGATCGATCGCGCTCGCGTTGAGGACGCGTTCGTCTTCGCCTGCGAGCACCACGCCGACCAGCGACGGCGATCGGGTGAGGAGTTCATCGTTCACCCGGTCGGTGTTGCGTTGATCTGCGCCGGGATGCTGCTCGACACGGAGACGCTCTGCGCGGCGCTGCTGCACGACACGGTTGAGGACACCACGGCGTCCCTCGACGAGGTGCACGAGCGGTTTGGCGAGGAGGTGGCGAGCCTAGTCGACGGTGTCACAAAGCTCACGGGTATCACGTTCTCCTCGCGCGATGAAGCGCAGGCCGAGAACTACCGCAAGATGATCGTGGCGATGGCAAGCGACGTTCGCGTCGTGTTGATCAAGCTCGCCGACCGTCTGCACAACATGCGCACGATCGGCGCGCTGCCCAAGCAGAAGCAGCTCGAAAAGGCCCGCGAGACACTCGAGATCTATGCGCCGATCGCCCATCGCCTCGGCATCCATGCAATCAAGTGGGAGCTCGAGGATCTGGCGTTCGCCGTGCTGCACCCGCGCAAGTACGCCGAGATCAAGGGGCTCGTCGCGCAGCAGCGCGAGGAGCGCGAGACCTACGTCGCCACCGCAGGCGAGTACCTCCAGGCGGAGCTCGAGGCGGTCGGCGTTGAGGCGCTGATCTCCGGCCGCGCGAAGCACTTCTTCTCGATCTATTCGAAGATGACCCGTAAGGGCCGCGAGTTCAACGAGATCTATGACCTGACGGCGATGCGCGTCGTCGTCGCGAACGTCAAGGACTGCTACGGGGCTGTCGGGGTGATCCACTCGCTGTGGAAGCCGCTCCCAGGGCGCTTCAAGGACTTCATCGCGATGCCCAAGTTCAACATGTACCAGTCGCTGCACACGACGGTGATCGGGCCGGAGGGCCAACCGCTCGAGATCCAGATCCGCACACGTGAGATGCACACGATGGCCGAGTACGGCGTCGCTGCTCACTGGATGTACAAGCGCTCCGCCGACGCGGCCAAGGGCAGCAAGGCAGCCTGGTCAGAGGACGGCGAGAAGCTCAAGTGGCTGCGGTCGATGGTGGACTGGCAGAGCGAGACAAGCGACCCGACGGAGTTCATGGAGACGCTTCGCGTCGACCTCTTCGAGGACGAGGTCTACGTGTTCACCCCGAAGGGCGAGGTCAAATCGCTGGCGGCCGGCGCGACGCCGCTCGACTTCGCCTACGAGGTCCACACGGATGTCGGGCACCGCTGCGTCGGCGCGAAGGTGAACGGGAAGATAGTTCCGCTGCACTACGAGCTCCGCTCGGGCGACATCGTGGAGGTGCTCACCTCGAAGCGGGAGCGCGGTCCCTCGCGCGACTGGCTTGCCGTCGTCAAGACGACGCGGGCGCGTAACAAGATCAAGGCCTGGTTCAAGGCCGAGACGCGGCAGGACACCGAGCACACGGGCCGCGAGGCGCTGCAGGAGGCGCTGCGCAAACAGGGCCTACCGGCACAGCGTGTCTCGGGGTCGGCGCTGATGGCCGATGTGATCCGCGACATGGGATTCCGGCGGGCCGAGGACTTCTATGTCGCGCTCGGCTCGGCAAAGATTGCGCCGAAGACGGTCGTTGCGAAGATCCTGACTCGCCTCAAGCGCGGCGAGGCCGCCGAGGAGGACCAGAGCGCGAGCACGATCGTAGCCTCGCGTCGCGAGCGCCGCCGCCCGACGAACTCCTCGAGCGAGTTCGGAATCCGCGTCGAGGGAGTCAGCGACGTAATGCTGCGCCTGGCGAAGTGCTGCCGCCCGGCGCCCGGCGACGGGATTGTCGGCTACATCTCGCTCGGACGCGGCATCACGATCCATCGCGAAGACTGTCCAAACGCGCGCGCACTGGCCCGCGACCCCGATCGCTTCACGCCTGTCGCCTGGGAGGGGGAGCTGACGACCGGCTTCAAGGTCGAGATCCAGATCGACGGCTGGGATCGTCACCGCCTGCTAGAGGACCTCTCGCGCACGTTCTCCGAGGCCGGGATGAACATCGTCGAAGCCCAGTGCACCGCAAATCCGCCGATGATCCGTAACCGCTTCGTCGTTGAGTGCGCCGACACGCAGATGCTGAAGTCGACGATCCAGCGCCTGCGCAACATCGACTCGGTCTTCGACGCGTTCCGCGTCACGCCGGGTGGCGGATAGCGGCGGTCTAGGCGATCACGGTGAGCGCGCGAGGACGCACGCTGAACAGCGCCTGCGTCACCTCGCCGATGTAGTCACCGTCGAGTTGCAGCGGAATGGGGCGTCCGTCGGTGCTCTCAAGCGACACTTCGCCCGCGCTGGTGAACGAGCTGACCTGTCGATGTGCGCTCACCCGGCCGGCCCCGGCTAGGCCGCGCCGGAGTAGCGACGGTAGATCGCGTATGTCAGCGCGATGCAAGGCGAGCCCGGAAAGCGTTCCGCTGCTGAGCGACGCGCCCGCGGCCATGTCGATCGGGTGCTCCCCCCAGTAGGTGTAGTGCTCGGCGTTCTGGATGATCGCCGTGACGGCGGCGATCCGCTGCGCGCCGACGCTCACCACGATGCGCGGCGGGTCGTGCAGGTAGTGGCGGGGCAGCGTCCACAGGGCGCTCGCCAGAAAGAACTTCGGGCCGAAGCGGCGTTTCAGCGCCGGGTGCGCGTCGACCTGGCGTACAACGGTCGCGTCGATCCCGATGCCCGCGCTGAACGTGTAGTGCCGCCCCGCGACGAACGCGAGGTCGACCTGCCGCGGCTCCCATCGGTCGGCGAGCGCGAGGAGATGCTCGGTCGCGTCGACAATGTCTGCGGGGACGCCCAGGAGCTTGCAGAAGACGTTCGCGGACCCGCCCGGCAATGGGGCGAGCGGCGTCTCCGAGCCGGCGAGGCCGTTGGCCACCTCGTTGACGGTGCCGTCCCCGCCGAACGCGACGACGACGTCACAACCGCCGCTCGCGGCGGTCATCGCAAGCTCGGTCGCATGCCCGCGGTGAGTTGTCTGAGACGCCTCGACGTCATAACGCGAGGCCAGCGCCGTCACGACGAGGTCGCGCAAACGCTCCGATACGGTCGTCGCGTACGGGTTCACGATGACGTGTGCGCGGCGCCGTTCCGCGGTTGAGATCGCCATCAGCGCCGCGGACGGGCGCTCGCGCGATTCTCTGTGCGGCGAGCTCATCGCGCCAGCCTATTGGGCGCCGGTTGCCGTTGAAACTGCTGCGGCGGAGGCGTTATGATGTTGGGCACATAGCTGGACGCATCCAGAGGGGTGGAGGGACTGGCCCTATGAAACCCCGGCAACCATGCCGCGTAAGCGGCAAACGGTGCCAATTCCAACAGGCTCCAAGAAAAGCCTGGGAGATGTGGCCGGGGGTTACGTCAAGGAGCCTTCGCCACAAACCGGCGGAGGTTCTTTTTCATGGCGGCAGAGAAGTTGAAATGCAAGGAGTGCGGGACCGAGTACCCGCTTGAAGCGCTGTATGTGTGTGGGCGTTGCTTCGGTCCGCTGGAGGTTGCCTACGACCACAGCACGCTCGACGACACAGCGGCGCTCCGGCGCCGGATCCAAGCCGGCCGCGAGGACGTCTGGCGCTACGCCGATTTTCTACCGCTGAGCGGCCCGCCGCCCGGGCCCGGAAACCGGGCGATCCCGCTCGCCGGCGTCTCGGCAGGCTGGACGCCGCTCGTGCGGGCGGAGCGGCTCGGCGAAGCGCTCGGGCTGCGCAACGTTTACGTCAAGAACGACGCAGCCAACCCGACGCACTCGTTCAAGGATCGCGTCGTCGCGGTCGCTGCAGCGCGCGCTCGGGAACTCGGCTTCGCGACGCTCGCTTGCGCGTCGACCGGCAACCTTGGCAACGCCGTCGCGGCGCAGGCGGCGGCGGTGGGCCTGCCCTCGTTCGTGTTCGTTCCGGCCGACCTCGAGGAGCAGAAGCTGCTCGCGACGGGGATCTATGGGACGAGCCTCGTCGAGGTGCGCGGTAACTACGACGACGTGAACCGGCTGTGCACCGAGCTGTCGGGCGAGCACGACGACTGGGCGTTCGTGAACATCAACATGCGGCCCTACTACGCCGAGGGATCGAAGACGCTCGCCTTCGAGATCGCCGAGCAGCTCGATTGGGCACTGCCAGATCGCGTGGTCGCGCCGATTGCCTCCGGATCGCTGTTCACGAAGGTCGCACGCGGGTTCGAGGAGTGGCTCACTCTCGGCCTGGTGGCGGGTGCCGTTCCTGTCATGCACGGCGCCCAGGCAAGCGGCTGCTCGCCGGTCGCCAATGCGTTCGAGGCCGGCGCCGACTTCTGTCAGCCGGTCAAGCCAGACACGATCGCAAAGTCGCTCGCGATCGGTAATCCCGCCGACGGACCCTACGCACTTGACCTCGCACGCCGCACGGGCGGAACGATCGAGGCGGTCACCGACGACCAGATCCGGGACGGAATCGCCCTGCTCGCGCAGACCACGGGTATCTTTACCGAGACCGCAGGGGGGGTCACCACCGCCGTCCTGAAGGCTCTGGCAGACCGTGGCGAGATCGACCCGGAGGAGACGGTCGTGCTGCTGATCACCGGAGACGGGCTGAAGACGCTCGACGCTGTGCGCGGAAGCTACGAACGCCGCGAGATCGATCCCACGCTCGAGTCGTTCGAGGCCTCGACGCCGGCCGAGCCGCGAATCGCTCGGGCGGTCGCCTGATGGCGGTCTCGGTGAAGATCCCGGTCGCCCTGCGCCCCGCAACCGGCGGCGAGAGCGAGGTGCGCGTCGAGGGGGCCACGGTTGCCGAGGTTCTCGACGCGCTGTTCGAGCGTTTCGGCGAGTTGCGCGAGCGGATCTCGGACGAGCAGGGGGCGCTTCGGCGCTTCGTGAACGTCTATGTCGCCGGCGAGGACATCCGGTTCCTAGAGGGGCTCGACACCCCGGTCGCCGATGGTGCCGAGATTACGATCCTGCCGGCCGTCGCCGGCGGCGTCTAGCCTGCCGCGAGCTTCGATTGCCTCCCGGGACGGGCGGGGCGTGCGTCGCGGCGTCAGCCAACCTCCGGTGTCACGGTGACACCGGGACGTGCGCCCGCAGCCGCGGGCTCGCTGCCTGCGACGTCCGGGAGGGGGGACGCGGCAGCCTTCGCGGCCGCTTCGTTTTCGCGCTTGACCTCGATCCAGATCTCCTCGCGGAAGATCGGGACCGAGCGCGGGGCGTCGATGCCGAGCCTGGCGGTCTGACCCGAGACCTCGAGCAGGGTCACGACGATGTCCTCGCCGAGAATTATGCGCTCGCCGATGCGCCGGGTGATCTTCAGCATCCGGTGCCTATCGTCGCGGCGATCGGGGCGGCCGTCAAGCGGCCGAGGAGCGCGTGAGGTCTCCCGCTTGTGGGAACAGCGGCGCGCGAAGAGGGCTCGAAGGATCCTGGTTGATGACCTGGTGCCCGGTGCCGGCGCTGATCACGATCGGGGCACGGAGGTTGGCGACGAAGTCCTCCAGAGCTGGGGCGGACCGCACGGTTACGTAGATGTCGATTGGCGTCTGTTCGTCAATCTCCAGGCGCCGCGCCTCCGTCTCGCTCAGCTCGAGACGGTAGTCCGGGAAGAACTGCACAGGGTTGGTGATCGGGAGCGCGAGACCGCCGTCGTCAACAGACTGCAGCCAAACGAACGGGCTGTTGGGGTCGGTGACGATCAAGGTGTAGCGCAGGCCGCCGAGTCCGATCAGCCCGTCCGGGAACGCGACCACGGCCGCCGGGGGAATCTCGACGTGCCCGAAGCGCGAGCTCTCGATCGCGATCAGCGCGTCGGCTGGCTGCTTTCGGTCGCTCACGGGTTGAGGAAGTTGAGCAGTGATTCCTGGATGATCTGCGCGCCCGACTGAAGCGCCGCCTGATAGGCGGCGGTCTCCGTCGAGTAGGTCGTGGCAAGTTGCGCCATGTTCGCGTCCTGCGTGTTCGCCAGCTCGGTGGTCGCCGCTGACTGGGTGGACTGTACCCGCGCGGAGGCCACCGAGAGTCGTTCGCTGAGCGCGCCGACGTTCGCCTGTGTCCCCTGGAGCGTGGACAGGTTGCCGTCCAGTGCAGCGAGATCGGTGGTCCCGAGCGCGGACTGTGCGGCCGGCGTGCCCGTGCTGAGGTCCGACGCGATCTGGCGAAGCGTCGAGAGGAGCTGTCCGTCGGAGCCGCCGCTGCCGAGCACGCTCGAAAGGTCGGTGTTCACCTGGACGCTCGCGCCCGGTCCAATCTGGCGCGTGACCGACCCCGTGTTGCCCTGGTAGGCATCGTTGCTACCCGCTTGGTAGGGGGCGCTCTGCGTGGCGGAGCCCGAGAAGATGTAGTTGCCGTTGTAGGTCGTATTCGCGGTCAACTTGATCTGGTCGATGAGCTGGTTGACCTCCAGCGCCGCGTTCTGGTCGGCGGCCGCGTTGTTGCTTCCGTTTGCCCCCTCGACCGCCAGCTCCCGGACCTTCTGCACGAGTGTCTGCATGTCGGTGAGGGCGCCCCCAGCGGTGTTGAGCCAGTTGGTGCCGTCCGAGATGTTTCCGGAATAGCTGGACAGCGCCGAGAGCTGCGAGTTGAGCTGGAGCACCACGCTCGCGCCGTACGGGTCATCAGACGGCTGGTTGATCGTCTTGCCGGTCGACAGCTCGTTCTCGGTTTTTGCGAGGCGGGCGAAGTCGGTCGAGAGGTTCTCGGTCGTGGCCTGCGAGATCATCAAGGCCGTAACGCGGTCGAGTGACATCACATGCCCGCCGATCCGACCTCGGTTATCAAGGTGCCCAGGACCTGCTCGATCGTGTTGAGCGTCTGCGCGGAGGCCTGGTAGCCGCGCTGGAAGGTGATCATGTTGGCCATCTCCTGGTCGATCGACACTCCGGAGGCGCTCTCGCGCTGGTTCTGGAACGCGGTCACGATCGCCTTCGAGTTTGCCTGATTCGTCTGCGCAGTTTGGACGGCGCTGCCAAGCCCGCTAACGAGCGCGGTGTAGGCCTGATCGGCGGTCCCGCCCTGCAGCGCGGCGATCGCCTGTGCAACGTCGTTGCCGCCGGGCGTGCTCGTGCTGCTCGTCTGGACATTGCCCGCCGTGACAGCCACAGCGAGCGTCGAGGCGGTGTTGCCGGTGAAGAACGGGGTTGTCGTCGAAAGGCCGTTGACAGACCCCGCGAGGTCGGCGGCGACCGTGTTCAGCGACGACATCGCGGTTCCCACCTGGCCGGTCGGGGAGGCGCTGTCGAGTAGCGCGCCGAGCTGCCCGCCGCTCGCGCTCGTGATCGTTTGCGGCCAGTTGACCGTCGTGCCCTCCACGAGTGGGGAGGAGGCGTCGCCGAAGCCGACGGTGACCGTCCCGTCCGGTTGGCTTGAAACCGAAACGTTGCCGAGTGAGGAGAGATCGTCGAGCGCGCTGTCGCGCTGGTCTTTGAGCGTGTTCGGGCTCTGTCCGTCAGCGATCGCCTGGCTGATCGCGCCGTTGAGCGAGGCGATCTTGTTCGCGTCGCTCACGAGCTGCCCGCCGCTCGAGGTCATCGCCGTGAACTGCGCGGTTGCCTGCGACTGCAGCGTCGAGAGCTGCGTGTACAGGCCACCGAAACTCTGCGCCAGAGTCGTCGCGTCATCGACCAGCGCTTGCTGCGCCGGGAGGCTGGTCGGGTTGTTCGCGACCGAGTTCCAGTCGCTCCAGAACCTCGCCATCTGCCCCGAGAGGGCCGTGCTGCTCGGCTCGGCGAATACCGACTGCGCGTCGCCCAGCTGAGTGGCGTTCTCGGTGTTGTGGCCGAGCATTGAGTTCTGAGCGCGGTACTGGACGTCCAGAAACTCGTTGCGCTGGCGCGTTATCGAACCGATGTCAACGCCGGTGCCGAGCTGTGTCGCCACGGCGCCCTTGTTGTAGGACTCCGCCGCGATCTGCTGTGGCGTACGCGAGTTGAGGTTGACCACCTCCTCGGTGTAGCCCGGCGTGCTGGCGTTGTCGATGTTGTTGCCGATCGTGTCCAGCGCCGCCTGGTCGGCCTCCAGGCCGGAGAGAGCGGTTTGTACTCCGGTCAGGCTCGGGATCGACATCTCACGCCTGCATGTCGAGGACGCGGCGTGCGCCGACGCTGGTACTCGGCTGGCTCGAGCGGCGTGCGGCCTGGCTGCCGTAGGCGCCGGAGCCTTCGAGGTCGACGAGGCGCAGAAGGTGGTCCAGAAAGGCCAGCTCCTGGGTCATCAGAGCGCGATTGACCGCGTGGTCGCGCTCAATCTCCGAGAGCATGCCACGCAGCTCAGCGCTGCGCGTGCGGGCCGCGAGTGCAGCGTGCGGGTCCATCAGAGCCGTGAGTGCCTCAAGCGTGACAGCACCCGACGCAAGGCGAAGCCGCACGCCGGCGCGGTCGAGCAAGAGTGAGCGGTCGGACTCGATCTGGCGCCGACGTTGCAACTCGGCCTGGAGACGGCCGGCCTGCAGGACCACCTCGTGAACGTCGCGCGAGCGGATCGCTTTGCCCTGCTCAAGAACGATCTGCAGGAGCGCGCGTGCGGACGTCAGCTGCGCGTCGAGGTGCGCGAGCACATCAGCTGTGAGCAGTGCGTCGCCGGCCGCCTCGGGAAGTGACGCCGGGGGTAGGGCGGCGGCGCTCATGCGACCCCCGTCGAGCTGCCTGTGGCTGCGTTGCTGGCGCGCTCGATCGCAGGATAGAGTTGGTTGGCGATACCCAGTCCCCCGCCGGACATGATCGCGCTGCTCAGGGCGCCGGGGAGCAGTGAGCCGTAGGCGCTCGCGGTCGGATCGCCGGCCGAGCTGCCTGCGTCGCCCTGACCGCTCGCGCCGCCGCCGAGCCCCGCCGAAGCGGCGAGCTGCTGGCAGAGCTGGCCGACAAGCACGTTCTCGAAACTCAGCGCCTCGGCGTAGGCCTGCTTTACCGCCGGCGAGCCGTTGCGCACCGCAGCCGGTTCGAATGCCTGACTGCGCCCGGGCGCCGTCGTCGCGGCGGATAGTGGATCGGGCGTCATCCGCGCACCTGATTGGCGATCTGAAGCATCTGGGTTTCGATGTTCATCGCCTTGCTCGTGAGCGAGTAGGCGTTCTGGGCATCGGTCAGCTCGGTCAGCGCCCTGGCAAGGTCAACGTTCGATGACGTCAGCGATCCCTGAAGAACACTCGCCCCGCTGGCGGGCTTGACAGGACCACTCGCGGCGCCCGGCAGCAGCAGGCCGTCGCCGATCGGCGTCAGCTGTTCGGGGGCCGCCACGCTCACCAGCGCCAGCTTCCCGAATGTCTTGCCGTTCGCGCTCAGCGTGCCGTCGGTGCCGACGGTGATCTCGCTCTCCGAAACGCCGGCTGGGACCGTGATCGGTGGCTGCACAATCAGGCCCGAGCCGGTGGTCAGCCGGCCCTTGGCGTCAAGCTGCAGCTGGCCGTCGCGTGTCAGTGCGGTCCCGCCGCCCGGCTGGCGCACCTCGAAATAGGCAGCGCCGGTGATGGCGAGGTCAAGCGGGTTGCCGGTGCTCTGGACGGCGCCCGCGACCTGGCTCGGACCGAGCTCGAGGGCCTGTGACCCACCCCCGACGGTCACGCCGCCGGCCTGCGTTGGCGCGGCTGCGTTGTAGAGCAGGTTCTGAAACCCAACTCGCTCGGACTGGTACCCCGGGGTGTCGAGGTTCGAGATGTCGTTCGAGAGCGAGTCGAGGCGTTGCTGCTGTGCCTCCATTCCAGAGGCAGCTGAATACAGGCCTTCAAGCATCGGTGCTCCATGTCTCGTGGAGCACAGCCTCCGCACGATGCGGTCCAGCTGGGTGCTCCGGGTCGTCTCGCGACGTGATCGGCGCTGTGTTGTTCAACTTGAGCTCGCTGGACGGGTGATCCCTACGCGCCTGGCAGCGATCCGGCGCTTGTGGCGCTTTCCTGAAGCGTCTGGTTGATCGCCTGAATGGCCTGCTGCCCGGCCTGATAGGTGTTGAGGGAGGCGATCATCCCCACGATCGTTTTCGCGGGGTCAACTCCCGAGCTCTCGAGAACGCCGGCTTCGATCAGGCCGTTCGGCTTTCCGGCGGCGCTGCCGGTGAAGAGGTTGTTGCCGACGGCGACCGGTGATCGCACGTTGAACAAGCCGATCGTCGAGACAGGGACGCTGCCCCCGGCCGACACCTTGATCGGCTGGCCGCTCTGGCTGAGGACCTGGTTGCCGTTCGCGTCCACGAGATCGCCGCTCGCCGACTGGCTGAACTGCCCGTTGCGTGTGTAGTGCACGCCGTTGGCGGTCTTGACTGCGAAGAATCCGGCGCCCGACACGGCGAAGTCCAGCGGCTGGCCAGTCGACTGCAGGGCGCTCTGGGTGACGTCGGGCACTTGGCCCGTGATCTCCGTGTTGGTGTCGATCTGGCCGACGCTCTGGCCCTGGCTTTGCATCAGGATCGCGCCGAACGCGCTCTGCACGTCGGCCGTTGCCTTGTAGCCTGGTGTCGACGCGTTGGCGAGGTCGTTTGCGTACTGGTCCTCCCGAACCTGTTCGGCGACCATCCCCGACGCGGCGATGCTGAGCCCCACATCCATCGCACAGAGTGGTCGGCGGTGCGCGATGATCCTTGAGCATGGATCCGATCCTCGTCGACATCGCGCAGTTGCGAGCGCTCGAGGTTCCGACGCTGACGCTCACGCCGGGCCGAGTGCTCGCCGCACGAGTGATTGAGGCCGCCGGCGTCCGCGGCCAGCTCGCGATTGCCGGGATGCGTGTCGCAGCCGCACTGCCGCCCGGCGTCCGACCGGGGGACGAGCTGCGCTTGGTCGTGAAGGAGGTGTCGGCCGAGCGCGTTGTCCTGACGATCCAACCCGACGCGGTTCCGGCTGCTCCTCCGCACGAGGTGCGCGAAAGCGACCCCGAGGGCGGGGGTGGGGGCGCCGATCCCACCGGCGCACCGGCGCACGTGCTCGCTCTGCGCTACGAGACACAGAACCTGGGCCCGCTCGATCTGCGCTTCGCGCTCCACACCCACGGAGCGATCAGCGTCTCCGTCGCCCTGCACAGCGAAAGCGCGCTCGCGCAGGCTCGCGAGAGCACCGACGCCCTGCGTGAAGCGATCGACAGAACATCGGTGGGGGAGATCGCCGTAACCGTCACACGAGCCCGGCCACCGCTCGACACCTATGCCTGACCGCCCGCCGCCCCAGAGACGACGCGCCACGGCGCTGACCTACCAGCCCGGCAGCGCCGCCCCGCGGATCGTCGCCAGCGGCGTCGGTGCTGTGGCGGAGCGGATCCTCGAGACCGCCCGCGAAGCAGGCGTCCCGATCCGCGAGGACGCCTCACTCGCGCAGGCCCTCGCCGCCCTGGACCTCGGCGACGAGGTTCCCGAAGCCCTTTTCGTCGCCGTCGCCGAAACGCTCGCCTGGGCCTACCGCCTCGACCGCCGAGCGGGAGGCGAGGTCAAGCGAAAGCCCCGCTGAGAGCCCCGACAGGCCCGTGTCGAAGGAGTGTCGCTCCTAAGCCTGCGCGCCCGCGACGCCGTCCGCCGGCGCGCAGCCGGGCAGAGCGAGGCGAGCACTGCCGGACTACGCAACCTCAGAAAACAGCGCCGCGTCGTCGTCGAGTGCGGCGCGGAGGGTCTGGCGCAGCTGCGTGTGGATCTGGCAGACGCGGCTTTCGGAGACGCCGAGCACCTCGCCGACCTCGCGCAACGTCATGTTCTGCACGTAGAGCAGAACGGCGACGCGCCGTTCGCGGTCGGGTAGGCGTTGGAAGGCGTCACGGAAGCGTTGCTTGGCTTCGCCAAGCGCACTCGCGTGCTCGGGGTCCGCTTCGCGGTCGCCGGAAGCGAGCGTGTCGATCCGCTCGAGCGAGCCGTCCTCGCTGCCGACGACGAGGGCGTTGAGCGATCCGACGTCGGCGATCGCGATGTCGTCGAGCTGGTCACGCAATTGCTCCGGAGTCAGACCCACGAGATCCGCCAGCTCCTCGCGGGTTGGACGGCGACCGTGAAGGCCGATGAAGCGATCACGCGCCCCCGAGATGTCGCGCTCCCAGCGCCGTAGCGAGCGAGGCGCCCAGTCGTGGCGGCGAAGCTCGTCGAGCACCGCGCCGTGAATTCGGGTCCATGCGAACTGCTCGAGCGTCGCGCCCTTGGCCGGGTCGTAGCGGTCGATCGAGCGAATCAAGGCCTCGAGGCCGCACGAGATGAAGTCCTCGACGTCGCAACGTGCGGGGATCTCGCGGATCTTCTTGTAAACGATGTACTTGACCATCGGCGCGAAGGTCAAGACGAGGCGATCACGGAGACGTCTGTCACCTGACTTGCGGTATTCGGTCCACAGTGAGAGAACTTCCTCTGCGGAGATGCGGTGCCCCTCCTGGCTGCTCACTGCGGCGGCTCCTTCCGGTGGACCTGGCCCGCGGTCGGCCCGCGTCCCGGCGGATATCGGCGTTCTGTCCACCCCGCTGAACACTGCAATTCTTGTTGCAAATCAGCTCAGGAATGGGGCTTTGCTGCCGATGACTGCGGCGCACCGCCTTCCCGGCGGGTGCGCCCCCTCGAATGGCTCTCCGTCTGACAGGCCCATCGCTGCGTGCGGTCTCCGCTCCCGAGCCGGCGTCGCTTGCGGCGCAGGCAGCGGTCGCGCTGGATGGCGGCGATGTGGGCGCGTACGGGAGGTTGTTCGAGCAGGCTTCGGCGCACGACGACGAGCATCGCCGCTACCGCGCACAGACGATTCTGCTGGAGCAGGGCTTCGCGGCGGCGGCCCGGGGCCGCGCTTCGCGTGCGCGCCAGATCTACCCGGAGATCGCGCGCCGGGCCGTCGATCTGCTCGAGCAGAATCCGCTCGAGCCGGTCATCCTGAACCTTGCCGGAATCGCGTTCCATGAGCTGTGGAGCCTCGATGCGGCTGGCGCGCTCTTCAAGGCGGCCCTGCGACTGGACCCGAACCTGCCGCACTGCCGCGCGAACCTTGCGGCGTCGGCGGAGCGCCGGCGCGCGGTCAGTGCACGTGGACAGGCCACGGCAGTGAGCGTGGCGGGGCTCGAG
>Ga0265319_1000064_pt1 | contig 85497 bp, 77 predicted proteins | sample 4824metaG_FD_192443 | JGI IMG/M metagenome (GOLD analysis project Ga0265319, IMG submission 192443) | Rhizosphere microbial communities from Carex aquatilis grown in University of Washington, Seatle, WA, United States - 4-8-24 metaG | ecosystem: Host-associated > Plants > Roots > Rhizosphere >... | reverse complement strand
CTAGTGTCCCGTCTCTGAAGTAGGGTTAATTGTGGCTGCGCCATGGTCTTCCAGGGTGGCGTGAGCGAAGCGGGCGATTTTCGCGAGGATTTGGTCTGCTGTCTTGGTCCATACGAAGGGCTTCGGGTCTTCGTTGCTGGCGTCGAGATACGTGAGGATGGCGGTCTCGAGTTCGCGAACGCTGTGATGGGACCCGCGCCGGATCGCCTTGTTCGTGAGGTCGGCAAACCAGCGCTCCACCTGGTTGAGCCAGGAGCTGTAGGTCGGCGTGAAGTGCATCACGAATCGAGGATGCCGCTTGAGCCAGTTGGCGATGAGCGGCGCCTTGTGCGTGCCGTAGTTGTCGAGCACGACGTGAACCGCCAGGTCGCTGGGGACCGCCTCTTCAATGGACTGGAGAAACTTTCGAAACTCCACCGCGCGGTGCCGCGTGTGCAGCTGTCCGATGACGGTCCCGGTCTTGGTGTCCAGGGCCGCGAAGAGCGACGTCGTGCCGTGCCTCTGATAGTCGTGCGAGCGGCGCTCGGGCATTCCCGGTCGCATCGGAAGCAGCGGCTGGGTGCGATTGAGAGCCTGGATTTGCGACTTCTCGTCGACGCACAAGACGACCGCACGATCGGGCGGGTTTAGGTACAGGCCGACGATGTCGCGCACCTTGGGGATCAGCAGCGGGTCCTTGGAGAGCTTGAACGTCTCGCTGCGATGCGGCTGCAGCCCGAAAGCCTGCCAGATGCGCGAGATCGTGCTCCGGCTCAAGCCGATATGCTTGGCCATCGAGCGGGTGCTCCAGTGCGTTTCGCCGCGGGGGGTCTTCTCCAGGGTCTCAACGATCACCTTTTCAACCTGGTCGTCGTGCACCGTCCGCGGCGCGCCCGGCCGCGGCTCGTCGTACAGCGCCGCCACCCGATCCGCTGCGAAACGGGCGCGCCATCGACAGACCATCTGCTTGGAGACCCCGAGCTGCGCGGAAACGTCTTTGTTCTGTGCGCCCTTAGCGCAGGCCAGAACGATCCTCGCGCGCAGCGCGACCTGCTGCGCCGTCTTGCGCCGTCGAGTCAGCGCATTCAGTTCCTCCACCTCTTCGGGACTGAGCACCAATGCCTTCGCACTTCTCATCCCAGCTTCGGATGCGCCCCCCTGCGAAATAATTCACTCGACTTCAGAGACGGGACACTAGTTTGGAGCGCTCGAGGGCCCACCGGGCACTGAAACCAGGTTGCGGCTGGGGAGCTCGAGGGGAGCGGCCGCGCTTCCCTCGAACATGACCCGTCACATTTCCGTTACCGACGACGCCTGCAGAGCTCCCGCCGATGTGACACGGCTGTCGCACCCCGGTCGCGCCTGGCGCTTCAGCGGCGGGCAATTCTTCGTGAGGTGTGGCAGAATTCAGTCTCGCGTGTCGGGCGCACCGCTTCTCTTTTCGATATGGTTCGTTGCCCTGGTCGTGGCGGCGGTTGCGCCGTGGTGCGCTCGAGCGCTGCATGCGGCGCTGGAGTCACGCTTGCGCCGCCGCACTCTGGAAGTCGTCGGATTGGCTTGGCCTCCCCAGTCCGGTGGTGTTGGTCGCGTCGACCAAGCGAACGGGTCGCCCCGTGAACTGCACCGCGGACGCGAGGCTTGATCGAAACGGTTCCGGTCTTACGTGTCATGGTATGGACAGTGCACCTCTCGTGATGGCGGCGGCGCCGACGGCGGCGCGCGCGGGAGACGGAAGCGTGCGGGCTCCGCCGCGTCGCGAGCGTCGGCAGGAGGCGAGGCGCATCGCAGCTTTCTTGGATTAAATTTCGAAATTCAGTCGTCTTGGAACGTACTTATTTGAGAAGCACAGAGAAGCGGGCTCGCGCCCAAGCTGCGGGGTAAAGATGGCTCGTCTCTTCGGAATCATCGGCAATCGTCCGGACTTGGCCGCGCGTGTCCTGGCGTCCGAAGTCGACGCACTTCGTGCGCGCTCGAAAGGCCCACCCCTCGGTTGGGGCCTGGGCTTCTACCAGGGTGGCGAAGTGCTGATGCGCCGCCGGCCGATTGACGAGCGTCGCGAGATTGACGTGGCGAAGCTCGCCGCAGACGTCCGGGCCGATTTGGTCGTGGGGCACGTTCGGCTCGCCACGGTGGGAGCGCTGCGAACCGAGAACACCCATCCGTTTCGCTATCGGCAGTGGCTCTTTGCTCAGGCGGGCACAGTGTCGGACTTCGGGCAAGTGCGTGACCGGCTCATCGCCAGCGTGCCCGATTTCCTGCGGAGCGGAATCCGGGGGGACACAGATGCGGAAGTCGTCTTTCACGTGTTTCTTTCGTTCTTGCACGACGCCGGGCGACTCGACGACGGTCTGGTCGAGCCCGCGCTCGTTCGCGAGGCCTTGCGGTCCAGCTTGGCGGTCATCGACGGTATGACCGCCGAAGTCGGCGGTGAGTCGGTCAAGGTCAATCTGATCGTGTCGAACAGCGACCAAATCGTGGCCGTCCACAGAAGCCCGGCGGCCATGAGCGTTCGCGTGTTGAGCGGAAAGGCCGATGCGGAGGCCGTCATCGGCGATGACCCGCAGCTTCGTCGCAAGGTTCCGGAGCTCGCACGCGTGCACTTCACGCTGGCGGCGAGCGACTTCGACGACCCCGTGCCCAGCGGCCGGTGGAAGGCCATCCCCGATTGCGCCATCGTCACCATGTCGCGCGACGAGGACCCCACCGTCGAAGGACTCTAGCTCTGGCAGGGTGCCGAAAAGACGTGACCCGAGCCTGGACGAAGCGGCTTCACTGGCGGTTAGGGCTCGCCTTCGGGGCCCTGGGCTGCGCGGCACCGATGAGCTCCGGGCCACCAGTGACTCTGCCAGGCCAAGCGTCGGAGCACGTGCCGCGAAGGCCCGACGCCGTGGTCGTCGAGCCGCCTCCGGCCATCCCGGAGCCCGCAGAACGGGCTGACGCGCGCGGCGTCGTCGTCTTGCGGGCGCCGCTCGGCGGCGACGCCGTGCGTGACCTCGTCATGGGCGTGGTTGACGCCTGGCAGCGAGAGTCGCTCGATCAACTGGTCGCGTTGCTCACGAGCGACGCCGGCCCGATCGAGGCGCGATCGCGAGGGCGCGCTGCACTCGTGGAGCTCTGGCGACAACGCTTGCGCGCTCACGAGTACCGGCGCCTTTCCGGGGTGGATCTCGTCCACGAAGAGCGCATCGAGCGTTACGCTTGGGACGACCTGTCCGCGCCCGACTCGCCTGCCAGGCCGCCAGACATGCGGCCCGAAGAGCTGTACGTCCGCGTCCCCATCGAAGTGACCCGAGTGGCCGGAGAGCGGCTCTTCGGCGACGTGATGCTCGTCCTTCTGCGGCGCGAGGAGGGCAAGTACATGATCTCTGCTTACGGCGAGGCAGAGGGGCAATAGCTCCGGCCGCACGCGGTCTACGGCACTTTCACCCCGAGCCGAAGGCAAATCGCGCGCAGCACTTCGTCGGTCTGCCGCGCGCTCTCTTCCAGCGATCCGCTCGTATCGATCACGTAGTCGGCGACGGCGACCTTCTCGGCGAGCGGCTTCTGCGCGCGAATACGGGCGAACGCGTCCTCTGCCGACTCCTTGTCGCGCGCGCGCACGCGGGCCGCTTGTGTCCCCTCGGGGCATGAGCAGACCACGAGAGGGCGGAACGCTTCGGCGTGCCCGTTTTCGACGATGAGCGCCGCCTCGTAGCAAGCCAGCGCCTCGCCGGCCGCCGCGAGCTCGGCGGCGCGCTCGATAGTTCTCGCCGCGATGCGCGGGTGGGTAATCGCGTTGAGCCTCTTGCGCGCGGTTTCGTCCGCGAAGACCAACCGCGCGAGCGCCTTGCGATCGAGCGCGCCGCTCGGGGCGAGCACGCCTCCCCCGAAGGCCTGCGCGATCTCACGCAGCCCGTCGGTTCCCGGGGCGACCACCTCCCGCGCCAGCTCGTCCGCGTCGATCACCGGCACTCCATGCCCGCGAAGCCGCGCGGCAACCGTACTCTTGCCCGAAGCAATACCGCCGGTCAGACCGAATAGATGCACGGGAGTCCGGATGGCCCTATACATTCGACTCGGACCCGATGCGAGAGACGACCGACCATCCTGGGCCGGGCGCGCCCCGCACGGTGTCGCGGCGCAGGCTGGTCGAAGCTGCGGCTGCGGCTGCGCTGGTGCTCGCGGGCTCCGTGGTCGCCGTCGCGAGGACCACTGGCTATCCGCTTCGTCCGGGGCTCAAGCTCGCCGTCCTTGCCCCATGGCAATTCGTCGTCGTGGAGCGTGCGGCCCGGCGCATCGTCGCTCCCGATCGCGAGGGAGACGCGTCGATTCCGAGCCCGGACGACCTCGACCTCGCCGCCTTCGTCGACCAATGGACCGCGCACTTGCCGCGATCCGTGCGCCGCGACCTCGGGCGCTTTCTCGCGTACGTCGAGCACGTCGCGCCCGTCCGCGCGGGCTTCATGGCGCGCTTCACTCGCCTCGATGCCGAACGACAGGATCGCGTGCTCGCCTCCATCGAGGGCTCGTCGAGCGACTTGCTACGGGCCGGTTTCGACGGGTTGCGAGCGCTCGTCTTCTTGGGTTACTACCGCGACCCGCGTACCTGGGGCATCGTCGGCTACGACGGTCCGCTCGTCGGCCGTCCCCCGTCGGGCTGGCAGTGAGCGCGGGTCGGCGATGAGCGGCATCATCGCGCGGGGCGCGCAGATCGAGGGCGACCTCGACCTCGACGTCGACGCGGTGGTCATCGGCACGGGCGCCGGGGGTTCGGTGGCCCTGCGCGAGCTCGCGAGAGCCGGGTTGAACGTCGTCGGGCTCGAACAAGGCGCGTGGTCCCGGTCGAGCGACTTCGACCAGCGCGAAGACCGCATGCTGCGCCTGCTCTTCGAAGACGCCGGAGGACGCGCCACCGAAGACATGGCCATCCGGGTGCTGCAGGGCCGCGGGCTCGGTGGAAGCACCGTTCACAATACGAACCTCTGCAAACGCACGCCGGACGCGATCCTCGATCTGTGGGCGAGCAAGTACGGTGTGGCCGACGCGACCCCACGCGATCTGCTCGGTCGCTTCGAGGCGATCGAGCGCGACCTGTCGGTCTCGGAGATCCCCGCGCCGATGCGAAACGCAAACAACGACCTCTTGCGCCAGGGCTGCGAGGCGCTCGGATGGAAGGCGGGCCCGCTCCGGCACAACCGCGTGGGCTGCGTGGGGAGCGGCTTCTGCGAGCTCGGCTGCGCCTACGACGCCAAGCAAAACGCGCTGAAAGTGATGGTGCCGCAGGCCGTCTCGGCCGGAGCGAGCGTGTACACCGAAGTCGAAGCGGTGCGCGTGCTGCACGACGGAGCGCGCGTACGCGGTGTCCGGGGAGTGGTGCGGGACGGGGAGGGGCGTCCGCGTGCCTCGGTCGACATTCGCGCGCGTGTCGTAGTTCTTGCCGCCAGCGCTGTGGGCAGCGCCGCGCTTGCCCGCAAGAGTGATCTGCCGGACCCGCACGGTCAGCTTGGGCGTGGCCTTCGACTGCACCCGGGGGCCGTCGTCGCAGGGAGGTTCGACCGCGAAGTGGGGGGCTGGCACGGGATCCCGCAGAGCTACGAGTGCACGGAACACCTGTCTCACGAAGAGGGCAGCGACAAGCGGGTTTGGATCGTGCCCGCCTTCGCTCACCCGATCGGGGCCGCCGCCGCGCTGCCGGGCTTTGGCGCGGCGCACATGACTTCGATGCGCGCCTATCCGAACCTCGCGGTCCTCACCGCGATGGTGCACGACGAGACCAGCGGCGAGGTGACGGTGGGTGGCGACGGGCGCCCCGTCATCCGATACGAGATGGCGCCCGGCGACCGGAAGCAACTGGCCAAGGGGCTCGCCGCGTGCGCGCGCATCCTGCTCGCCGCCGGCTCGCGCGAAGTGACCATCCCGGCGGTTCCGCCGAAGCGAATCACGAGCATCGCCGCGCTCGAAGCGCTCGATTTTTCGTTCGTGAGGCCGCACGCCGTCCCGCTTACGGCGGTCCACCCCATGGGGACGATGCGCATGGGAGAGAACGCGAAGACCAGCGTGGTGCGGTCGACCGGCGAACACCACCAAGTTCGCGGCTTGTTCGTCGCCGACGGATCGCTCTTTCCGACGAGCATCGGAGGTCCGCCGCAGATCAGCATTTACGCTTTTGCGCTGCACCTGGCGCCACACGCGGTCGAGCGGGCGCGGGGCTAGCGCGCCGGGGCGGCGTGGAATTCCTGTACTATCGACTTTCCCGAGGGAGGTCCGCGTGGAACACGGCGCTTTTAGTCATCTGATCCTGGCTTTCTCCGTGGGCGGCGCCTTGGCCGTCCCTTCGCTCGCGGGCTGCGGCTCCGGCAGCGGAACGAGCAGCACGAATGCAGGCGGCGCCGTCGCCGACGCGTCGGACGAGGGGGTCGCGACGGTCAACGACGGTGCGATGGCCCCGGACGACACTTCGGAGACGAACGTGGTCGCCGGCGGCGACGCGGGTCCGAACGACGACTCGGGCGTCCCCGGGTCCGGTCCGGGCTCGGGTCCGGACGGTGGGGTGGCCATCGGCGCCCCCGTGACGTTCTCGATCGACATGAGCAAGGGCCCCACGCGACAGTTCCAGGCTCCTGCGCGGCCGGTCCCGGTTTCGCCGTACATCTACGGCATCAACGGGCTCGGCACATTCGTGCAGCAAAAAACGCGCTGGGGGCTGATTCGCAAAGGCGGCAATACGTACTCCGATTGGAATTGGACCAACAACTACCTCAATGCCGGCAGCACACAGTGCTTCTGGCAGGGCCACGCAGGCGGCGGCGCCGCGCTCGCCGGGGCCATCACCCACGACACCGACGGGATCCCGGCCGCCCAGGCCGTGGGCGAAGCGTACCTCGCGACCGTGCCGATCGGCGAGCACGTGGCCGCCGCGTTCGACAACGATACGGCAGCGAACAACCTATGCCCGGTCACTGCGCCGGATTGCTACGGCGGAATCGGTCCGTCTACCGGCGTCAATACCAACAGCCTCGACTTCGTATCGACCAACGCCGGAAGTGCCGCGTTCGTCCCGAACGCCGCCAGCAAGCCGGGCGCGTTCTGCACCTGCGCGCCATCGGAGCCATGTGGGGGCGCGCAGTGTGGCGTGTCGACCAATCCGGTCTATCAAGACGAGTTCGTCAATTACATCAAGACCAACTATGGGTCCGGCGGTGCGCCCGTGTTCTTCGAGCTCGACAACGAGCCCAATTACTGGGGCGCCGTTCACCCGGAGCTGTGGCCGTTCACCGGCACCCTGCCGTGCCAGACCTTTTCGGTGACCGACGACGACATCTTGAGTCGCGACGAGCAGTTTGCCGCCGCCGTCAAGAAGGCGTGGCCTGCGACGAAGGTGTTCGGACCGACGGTCTCCCAAGACGGGATCGTCTACGCGCACAGCTACGACAAAGACGCGCACTGGCCGGTCGAGTTTCTCGACTATTACTTGGGCGAGATGGCCAAGGCATCTGCATCGGCGGGCATGGCGCTCCTCGACGTCCTCGACGTGCACTACTACAACAACCGTTCCGGCGACCCGAGTCAGTGCGTCCAGAATCCGCGGATGTTCTGGGATCCGAATTACACGGCCGCGTCGGTGATGACCACCGACCAGGTCGACTTTGCGTATTCGGGGATCGACGGCTACTTCGATACCGCCTGGTATCCGCGTCGCCTCATCCCTCGGCTCTTCGACAAGATCGCGATAGCCTATCCGGCGGGCGGCCCGCAGGCGCCCGCGCTCGCGTTCAGCGAGTACAACAGCGGCTGCGAAGACACGATCGCCGGGGCGATCGCCGAAGCCGATGACCTGGGGGTGTTCGGTCGGGAGGGCGTCTTTGCGGCGACCGTCTTGCCGGTGATGCCGGTGGCCAACAACTACCTCGTGGCCGCGTTCGATCTGTACCGAAACTACGACGGCAACGGCGCGGTCGTCGGGGACACGGCGGTCGCCGCGAGCACGAGCAGCGTCGACGACGCGTCGGTGTACGCGTTCGCGAGTTCCAGCGACGCGTCGGCGGTCGATGTCGTCGCGATCAACAAGACCGGCAATAAGGTGCCAGCGAAGGTCTCCATCGCGTCCGCCCCGCAGCTCAGCACGGCGACGCTGTACGACATCACCGATGGAAGCGCCGCGGTCGTGCCTGTCGGAACGCCGCCGCCGGTCGTGACCTGCGCGGGCGGGGTATGCACGCTGGCGTACATGATGCCCCCACTGAGTGCCACGACGATCGTGATCCGCTGAGGCCCGTTCGCGCATCGTGCCCGTGGCCGTGGCCTCCCTGTGGCGGGGCCGGCCTGGTTCTCCCACGTCAATCCGGCTTTGCCGCCAGCGCCTTCTCGATGCGCGGGTCCGGCACGATCCACATGACGGCCACGAGCGCGTACAGCGCGTGGGAGATCCAGTGCTGCACGAAGGCGAGCACGATCGCCATCAGGTAAAGCACCACCGAGATCTTGCCTTTGAGCTCGCTGCCGATCGCCGCCGCGAGCGTGGAGTCGGTCCCGTTGTAAGCGACGATCGCCCGCTCGAGAAACAGATACGCGATGGCCGCCATGAAGAGCATCATGCCGTAGACCGCCGTCGGCCAGGGGTCGAACGGGTTCTCGCCCACCCATCCGGTGACGATGGGCACGAGCGAGAGCCAGAACAAAAGATGCAGGTTCGCCCACAAGATAGGGCCGTTGACCCGCTTCGTCGCGTGCAGCATGTGGTGATGATTGTTCCAGTAGATCCCGACGTATACGAAGCTCAGCGCGTACCCGAGGATGGCGGGCAAGAGCGGCCTCAGCGCGGCGAGCTCGCCGCCGTGCGGGACTTTGATTTCGAGCACCATGATCGTGATGATGATGGCGAGAACGCCGTCGCTGAACGCTTCGAGTCTTCCTTTTCCCATCGCTCCTCGCTGCTCGAGCCCCAGGTCCGCTACGCGACCGCGCCGCGAGCATCGTAGGCTCTGTCGTCGTTCGTACAAGCGTCCGACAAGGAGAGCGTGCCATGCCCCTCAATCACTACGTGACCCTCGGCCACTCCGGTCTCCGCGTGTCCCCCCTCTGCCTGGGAGCCATGACGTTCGGCGAAGAGTGGGGCTGGGGCTCGAGCGTGAAAGACTCGGAGGCGATCATGGATCGCTTCATCGAGCGCGGAGGAAACTTCATCGACACGGCCAACGCGTACACCAAGGGCCACTCCGAGAAGATCATCGGAGATCACATCGGCCGCGACGCGAAGAAGCGCGATCGCGTCGTTCTCGCGACGAAGTTTCTGAGCAACCTCTACCCCGGCGACCCGAACGGGGGGGGGTCGAGCAGAAAGGCGATCGTGGCGCAGTGCGAGCAGTCGTTGCGGCGCCTTCAGACGAGCTACATCGACCTTTACTGGATGCACGCGTTCGACGCGACGACGCCGATCGAAGAGACGATGCGCGCGCTCGACGATCTCGTGCGCGACGGCAAAGTGCGGTACGTCGGCTTTTCGGACACGCCGGCTTGGAAGTGCGTCGAAGCGCAGATGCTGGCGCGCTTTCGGGGGTGGGCGCCGCTCATCGCGCTCCAGATCGAGTATTCGCTGCTCGAACGCACGGTGGAAGGTGACCTGGTGCCGATGGCGCGCGACTTTGGTCTGGGGATCACGCCGTGGTCGCCGCTCAAGAGCGGCGTTCTGTCGGGGAAGTACGCGCGCGACAAGCACGGCACGCACGAGCCCGGCCGCGGCGCGCGGGTGACCGGCGCGCTGAACGAGGAGACCTACCGTCTCCTGGATGAGCTGGCGCGCATCGCGGCGGAGCTCCGAACGACCGTGTCCCGCGTCGCGCTATCGTGGGTCGCGGCGCAGCCCGGGGTCTCGTCGATCATCATCGGCGCACGGACGATGCAGCAACTCGACGACAACCTCGAGTCGATCGACGTGCACCTCGCGCCCGAGCAGATGGCGAAGCTCGCGGCGCTTTCGAAGCCGAAGCTCGCTTTCCCCGCGGACATGCTGGCCAACGGGGCGGGGTTCGTCCATGGCGGAATGACGGTCAACGGAAGGTCGGCGCCCCTCTGGCCGATGTCTCCGCAGAGCGACGCCGAGCGATACTGAGCGCACCGCCCCTTGCGTCCGCATTCCTCGAAGAGCGCCTCTCTGCTCTTGGACGCCGCGCAGCCGTCCACCCGCGCTCGCGCTTGCGGACGGACCGCCTCGAAGGGGGCGAGACGCCAGGGACCCCACCGTGCTGCTCGTCGCCCCTCGCCCGCAGGGCAAGGGCGCGTCCCCCACGAGAGCAGCACGTCCGTGAGCGGAGCACGCCTGAGCAAGCGCCTCACCCAGGCTCCTGACCCGCGGTGGTCAGGCATCGCACTCGCACTGGCCGTGCGTTGGTCCACCCATCCCGCCGGGTCCGTGGCGGCCGCGTTACGTATCTCTCTTCGCAGTCTCGGGGCTCCCACCCCCCGGACCCGCCCCCGTGTCAGTCTTCCGCGCCCGGACAGACCCGCGTGTCACGCTCGCCGACGCACCCATCTCGCGAGAGAGATGCGCGCGCAAGCTGCAGAGCCCCACGTGTCCTGAATGAGCCCCCCATCGCTCGCAACGGGACACGCACACCCGTCGCTGTGGAGGAGCCCGCGCCTTCGACGAGAGGGAGGGGTGGGTCCAGCGTGATGACGAGCCTGTCTTGTCCGAGGGGTCCCCGATGGGGAGCAACCGGGGCGTCTTTCCATCGATACCGATCCGGCTCACTCGTGAGACGCATGCCGCCCTCTCGCGAGACCGATCGTCGCGTCCGTCTCGCTCCTGCGGCGGCGCTGCGAGAGGGCGCGTCGTCCGAGCAGGACAGACCAGAGACTTTCGCCTCGCGGGCGACCGCAACCGTTCCGTGAAGGGGTGGAGAGACCGCGAAGGGTGGTGCGGGTGGGTCGCGGCCCCGCCCCTTGCGTTCGGGACGGATCGCCGATAGCCGATCGATTGCCCTTCTCGACCCCGCGCCATGACCGCCGACTTCGTCCACCTCCACGTTCACTCGCAATATTCGCTCCTCGACGGAGCGGTGAAGATCAAAGACCTCGTGAAACGCGTCGCCGCCGGCGGCATGCGCGCGGTCGCCGTCACCGATCACGGCAACATGTTCGGAGCCGTGACCCTCTACAAGGCTGCGAAGGAGGCCAAAGTCCGGGCCATTCTCGGTTGCGAGCTCGACGTATGCGGACGCGGCGGGGCCGGTCACCACCTGCCCGTGCTGGCGGCGAGCGCCGAGGGGTACAAGAACCTGATCTGGCTGGTGTCGCGCGGCCACCTCGCGGCGCCCGATGGCCGTACGTCCGGCGAGGCGGCGATTGCGTTCGACGACTTGGCCGGCCACACCAAGGGGCTCGTGTGCCTCACCGGATGCATGGGCGGGCTCGTCGCGCAGGCGATCCTCGAAGAGGGGCAGGGACGCGGCCGCGACGTGCTCGCGACCTTGCGCGATGCGTTCGAGCCGGGCAGCCTCTACGTCGAGCTCCAGGACCACGGACTGCCCGAGCAGCCGGTGCTCAACGGAATTCTCGTCGATCTCGCGCGCGAGCTCGACCTGCCTCTGGTCGCGACGAACGACGTTCACTACCCCGACCGCGCGGACGCCGAAGCGCACCTTTATCTCTCGTGCATCAAGACGGGGCTGTCGCTCGAGGAGGCCAAAGAGCGCCATCACGGCTCGAGCGAGATGTACCTGAAGTCGCCTGCGGAGATGGCGCAGCTCTTCGCCGCGTACCCGCAAGCGGTCCGGGCGACCCTGGAGATCGCGGAGAAGTGCCAGCTCTCGCTCAAGCTGGGCGAGCCGATGTTGCCGCGCTTTCAGGTGCCCCCCGGCTTCGATGCAGAGGGCTACTTCCGGCACGTCGCTCGGACCGGCCTCGCGCGTCGCCTCGAAGAGCTGTCCGCCCAAGGGAAACCTGTCGACCGCGCCGCGTACGCCAAACGGCTCGAGACGGAGCTCGACGTCATCTCGCAGATGAGCTTCTCCGGATACTTTCTCATCGTCTGGGACTTCATCCGTCACGCCAAGGAGAGCGGAATCCCCGTGGGGCCGGGCCGCGGCTCGGGCGCGGGGTCCATCGTGGCGTACGCGATGCGCATCACGGACCTCGACCCCATTCCCTACAAGTTGCTCTTCGAGCGCTTCCTCAATCCGGAGCGCGTGAGCATGCCCGACTTCGACATCGACTTTTGCATGGATCGGCGCGACGAAGTGATCGCGTACGTGCAGCAGAAGTACGGGGAGAACAGCGTCGGACAGATTGCCACCTTCGCCGAGCTCAAATCCAAGAGCGTCGTGAAAGACGTCGCGCGCTGCATCGGGATCACGCCCGTCGAGGCACAGCAGATCGCGAACCTGATCCCGCGCAAGACCCCGGCCGAGACCTACACGATCGCGGAGGCGCTCGGAATCGAGCCGAAGCTCAAGCAGCTCTACGAAGGCGACCCCCGCGTCCGCGAGCTACTCGACCAAGCGCGCAAGCTCGAAGGGCTGACGCGGCACGCCGGCAAGCACGCGGCGGGGGTCGTCATCAGCGAGGGTCCGCTCTGGGACCACGTTCCGGTCTTCCGCGATCGCCCGAAGACGCCGGCCGCCGGGGCGGGCTCGGGGTCGGCGCCGGCCGACCTCGGGTCGCTTGTCACGCAGTACTACAAGGACGACGTCGAGCAGGCCGGACTCGTCAAATTCGACTTTCTCGGGCTGAAGACCCTCACGGTGCTGGACATCGCCGTGCGACTCGTCGACGCGAGGCCACGTGCCCCGGACGTCACGTCGGATCACGCGGGCGTGGCCGCTCCACGCGGTAAGCTCGATCTGTCGACCATCCCGCTGGACGACGCCGCCACCTACAAGCTTCTCGCGTCGGGCGAGACCAAAGGCGTATTTCAGCTCGAGTCGGACGGGATGCAAAAGCTCTTCCGAGACCTGCGGCCCGACTGCTTCGAAGACATCATCGCCGCCGTCGCGCTCTACCGCCCTGGCCCGATGGGAGCGGGGATGCACGAAGACTTCGTCCGCCGCAAACACGGGCTTGCCCCCATCGCTTCGCTGCACCCGGTGATCGACGACGTCGTCGCCCCCACGTACGGGGTCATCGTCTACCAGGAGCAAGTCATGGAAATCGCGCAAAAGCTCGCCGGCTACACGCTGGGCGGCGCCGACTTGCTCAGGCGCGCGATGGGGAAAAAGAAGCCCGAGGAGATGGCCAAGCAGAAGAGCGTCTTCGTCGAGGGGGCGAAGGCCAAGGACGTCGACGAAAGCGAAGCGGAGCGCATCTTCAGCCTGCTCGAATATTTCGCCGGCTACGGCTTCAACAAGAGCCACTCCGCGGCCTACGCGCTCATCACGTACCAGACCGCGTGGCTCAAAGCGCACTACCCGGTGGAGCTGCTTTGCGCGATCCTGACGAGCGACAAGGATCGCATCGAAAAGGTGGTGCGCACGATCGCCGACGCGCGCGCGATGGGCGTCACGGTGCTCCCGCCGGACGTCAACGAAAGCGATACCGACTTCAAAGTCGTTTACACGAGCCCCGAGGGGCGGCGGCCGGCGGCCAAGGGCGCGGCGACGCGAATCGTGGACCCGCTCGGTCCCCAGATCCGCTTCGGCCTCGGAGCCGTGCGGGGCCTGGGGGGGGCGGCGCTCGACGCGGTGTTCGAGGCGCGCCGCGACGGGCCGTTCCGCGACGTGTTCGACCTGGCCGCTCGCGTCGACGCCAAGCGGGTCAACAAGGGGGTCTTCGAGGCGCTCGTCCAGTGCGGAGCGTTCGACTCAACCCTCGAGGACCGCGGCGTGCGCCGCGCGCGGGCGTTCGCTTCGATCGACATCGCGCTCGAGCGCTCCCGAGCCGCGAGCCGCGACCGCGAGGCGGGTCAGACGACGCTGTTCGGCCTCTTCGACGCGGCGCCCAGCGCCGCCTCGGGCGGGAGCTCGCCGAGCGCGGGCGACTACGCCGCCTCCGAGGCATGGGACCGTCGCGAGATGCTGGTGCGGGAGCGACAGTCGCTCGGCTTCTACGTGTCCGGACACCCGCTCGACCGTTACGTGAAAGGGGACGCCGGGTTGCGCAAGGTCGGGGCGATGCCGATCGCCGAATGCGCGAAGTCGGAAGACTGGGCCGTGGTGAAGCTCGCCGGGATGGCCGAGGGATACCGGGAGCGCGTCTTCCGTGACGGGGGGGGGAAGGCTGCGTTCTTCGAGCTCGAAGACCTGACGGGCCGCGTCACCGTGAAGATGCGAGCGCGTGAGATCGAGCAGTACGCGCCCATTCTGACGGGCGGTGAGCCGGTGCTGGTCACGGGAAAGGTGAGCTTTCCGCAGCGGTCCGACGACACGGAGGACGACGTCGACGCACCGCGTGAGCCGACGATTCTCATGAGCGAAGTGCGACCCCTCGCAGACGCCGTCCGCGCCGACACGCGGGCGATCGCCATTCGCGTGCGAGCCGAGCGGACCCGCTCCGGCGACCTCGTGAGCCTTGCGCGCGTGCTCGCCACCGCCAAGGGCAATTGCCCCGTGGCTCTGCACCTGAGTTTCGAGGGGGGGGCCGAAGCGGTGCTAGCTCTCGGCGATTCGTGGCGCGTCGACGTGGGCGACGCGCTGCTGTCGGGCATCGAGCGCATCTTCGGCGAGCAAGTGGCAGAATTGCGCTGATTGCAGGAGGCCCAAAGGAGAGAAACGCAGTCGTTCCCGCCATATACTGGGACGATGCAGAGCGCGCACTACTTCGCGGAGACCGACCGTGACCCCGTCGTTTCGACTCGCGCGATCGAGGCGCTCGGGGCCGGCGCGACCGACATCGGTCAACGCGACCACAACGAAGACCACGTTCTCATTCGTCGCGAGCTCGGCCTCTTTCTCTTGGCCGACGGCGCGGGGGGACACAACGCGGGGAACGTCGCGAGCGCGCTCGCCACCACCACGGTCGCCAACGTGTTCGAGACGAGCGCCGCCACGCTCGCCGACCGACCCGAAGTCGACGGGCTCGGCCTCTGGACGATCGCGCGCCGCCTGGCAGGGGCGATCCGGCGTGCGAACGCGGACATCATCGAAGTCGCCAAGAAGACCGAGAAATACCAGGGAATGGGCACGACGATCGCCGCCCTGGCGTTCTCTCCCGAGGGCGACATCGTCCACGTCGCGCATGTGGGCGATAGCCGCTGCTATCGCCTCCGCGACGGGATCTTGGAGGCGCTCACGGTGGACCACTCGCTCGTGGTGGACGTCCTCGAGATGTATCCCGACGCCGACGACGAGCTCTTGGCCCGCATGCCGCGTCACGTCGTGACGCGAGCGCTCGGAATGGAGGAGAGCGTGCGCGTCTCGGCGCGAAGTCTTCGCGTCGTCGCGGGGGACGTGTACCTGCTCTGCTCGGACGGACTCACGGACATCCTGGACGATTGGCGCATCGAGGATGTCCTGAGCGAGACACGAACGCCGGAGGATCACGTGCGCGCTTTGATCGATGCGGCCCTCGCCGCGGGGGCAGACGACAACGTCGCCGTCGTCGCCGTCGTGTGCCGCGAAACCGACGTCCTGCCCATGCGGCGTCCGTCCCTGCGACCATCGGATCCGCTGGTGTCGACCGTTCGCGATCCGATGGGATCGGCCCCGGAGATCATCATCGTCGGCGTCGAGACCCACGTGGTGCCTGCGGAGAGCGCGAGCGCGACCCTCCTCGACGCGCTCGGGCGCTTTGCGCGTATGCGGCAACCGAGCGTCCCGGAGGTCGCGCAGCCAAAGCCGGCCCGTTGCGCCGATTGCGGTCAGCCCCTCGAGAAGGGCGCGACGGCCTGCCCGACCTGCGGTACCCCGTTTCTGACGTAGGCTACTCTCCAACCAGGCCCGCGAGCTTCGCTTCCACTTTCTCGCGGTCCTCTTGGTGCTTGAGAAGGGCGCCCAAGGTCGAGCGCACGGTCTCCGCGTCGAGCGCGCTCGCGCCGAGCAGCACGAGCGCCCGCGCCCAGTCGATCGTCTCGGCGATCGACGGGGCCTTGCGCAAATCGAGCGTGCGAGCTCGCTCGGCGAAGGTCGCGAGTCGAAGGGCAAGGTCCGCGCTAAGCCCGGGGACGCGCAACTCGAGGATTGCTTGCTCGCGAGACGGCGGGGGATAGTCCACGAAGGCGTGCAAGCAGCGACGACGGAGCGCGTCGGTCATTTCGCGTGTCCCGTTGCTTGTGAGGACGAAGAGGGGCGACGTCTTCGCGCGGACGGTGCCGAGCTCCGGGATGGTCACCTGGCCCTCCGACAGGACTTCGAACAGGAACGCCTCGAACTCCGGGTCCGCGCGGTCCACCTCGTCGATCAACATCACCACCGGACGCTCGCTCGTGAGCGCGCGCAAGAGGGGTCGCTCGATGAGGAAGCGCCGGCCGAAGAACGCCGAGTCCGCCCCGGCCATTCGATCCGCGGCGTCGGCGAGCGACGCCGATCCCGCTGTTTGCGCGGCGACCTGCTCGCGCAAGAGCTGCGTGTAAAGCATCTGCTTCGCGTAGTCCCACTCGTAGAGCGCCTTCCCCTCGTCGAGTCCTTCGTAGCATTGCAGGCGAACGAGCTCGCGCGACAAAGCCGCGGCCAGTGCACGCGCAAGGTCCGTCTTGCCGACCCCCGCAGGACCCTCGACGAGCAGCGGGCGCTCGAGCCTGAGCGCGAGCCAGGCGACCAAAGCGAGGCGGTCGTCGGCGAGGTAGCCGGCGCTCGCCAGCGCGCGCATCAAGTCGTTGCCCGAATCGACCGAGGCCATCAACGCGCACCGGTCCGATGCGCGAGACGTTGCCGCACCGCTTCGTAGAGCGCGATGGCGACAGCTGCGGACGCATTGAGCGAGTCGATGGGGCCGGGCATCGGAAGGCTTGCGAGCGCGTCGCACGCGTTCTTGACGGTCTTGCGCAGCCCTTTGCCTTCCGCGCCCACGACGAGCGCGACGGGGCCCGCGAGGGCGACGCGGTCGATGGCGGTCGGGGCGGTCATGTCGAGGCCGACGGAAACGACTCCCCGCTCGCGCAGCGAGACCAGCGCGGAGGGGAGGGACGCAACGCGGCAGAGCGTGGCGTGCTCCACCGCGCCGGCAGACGCGCGGAACGTCGTCGGGGAGAGCGGAGCCGACCGATGCTCGGGCCATACGACGGCGGTCGCCCCCATCGACACCGCCGATCGGATGACCGCGCCGAAGTTCTGCGGGTCCTGCACTTCGTCGAGAGCGACGATCAGCGCGTCGTCGCCGATGGCCAGGTCGTCGAGCGATCGGATGGCGAGCTCGGGGGCGAAGGCGATCGCTCCCTGATGACGCACGCCACGCGCCATTCGGTCGAGCTCCGCGCGCTCCACGCGCTCCACGCGCGCTCCGTGGTCGCCGGCGAACCTGGCGAGTGCTTCGAGCTGCGCCGAGACTTCGCGCCCCTTCGCCTCGACGGCCACTCGCTCGAGCTTCGAGCCGTGCGCGCGGATGGCTTCGCGCACCGGTTGCAGACCACAAACGAGGCGGCTCAAGCGCGAACCCCGGCCAGCCAGGCTAGTATGTGGATCACGCGCTGCACGCCCCGAATCGTCGGTAGAGCTGGCTCCGAAGACGGGCTATCCGGCGGTCAGAGGCACGAGCACAACGGGTCGCCCGGCGTGCAATTACAGGCTGCTTTAGGCTTGTCCACCTTCTTGGGGGGCGGCGCCGCAATCCCGACCGCACCAGCGGCACCGCCGCCGGCACCCAGCCGCTTGTCGGGCTGGGTCGCCTGCTGGTTCTTGATCTGCTCGAGCTTCTTCTGCTCGGCCTCGAGCTGCGCCTGAAGCGCCGCGATCTTCTCCGGGTCCTTGGTCTGCTCGAGCTCTGCGCGGACGCGCGCCGTCTGCTGCTCGGTCTCTAGCTTGTCGGCCTCGAGCTGAGTGGCCCGCGCCTCGGCGGCGTTCTTCTGGTCCATCACGTTCTTGATGACCACGCCCGCCCCGACGGCTCCGACGAAGAAGAAGACCCCAAGGGCGACGGCGATCATCTGAACGCGCTTCTTGTGCTTGTCTTGCCTCAGCGCCTGAAGCTGCCGCTCGTGTTCTTGGCGCGAGGACATCTCGGCGAGGCGCGCCTGGGACTCGGCTTCCGCCCTCGCCCGCTGAATCGTGGCTTCCTGCAGCGCGGAAAGCTCGGCCTGGCGCCTCTGCTCCTCGAAGCTGCGCCGCTCGCGCTCCTCTTCCTGGGCACGCAAGCGCGCCGCTTCCTCTTCTTGCTTTCGCCGAATGTCTTCGAGGCGCCGCTGCTCCACGTCACGCGCGCGCTGCTCCGCCTCCACCTTCTCCTGCTCTTCGCGGCTTTGCGCGTCTTGCAGGATCTCTTGGATGGAGACCATCACCGAGGTTTCTTGCCGTTCCGCCATGGTGCAGTCTTTCCGGGGGCGGAAACGCGCCGAAAGGGCCCGTTTGCCGCTTGATTCAGTCGTAACCCTAGCCAGTTGTGCGCTTCTTCGCAAACGCACATTGCGGAGCAGCCCGGTGCTAAGGTGCCGCCTGCGGGCATGCCTACGACCGTCAATGCGCACATCACCGGGACCGTGTGGAAAATCGAAGTCAAGCCGGGGGACCGCGTCGCCGAGGGGCAGGCCTGCGTCATCCTCGAGTCGATGAAGATGGAGATGCCCGTCGAGGCGCCGCAGGCGGGCGTGGTCGACAAAGTGCACGTGAGCGAAGGACAGGCCGTGAGCGAAGGGGAGACCCTCGTGACTCTGGTCTAGCGCGCCGAGCGGTGGATCTCTGATATCCTCGGGTTGTACTCGGTGGGTTGGCGATCGTCATGGCTCCTCGGTTGGGCGCTCGTCGCCTGCAGCACACCGGCGCCTCTCCAGGGGCCGGGCGGCCGGTGCTTCCTCGTCAGCGACTGCAAGCTCGGTCTCGCGTGCGTGACGCAGTCTGACCAGACGCGCAGATGTTCGAGCGACCTATCGGGCATCGTGAGCCTCGAAGAAGCTGGCGCAGCCCAGCCACGGCCGGTGAGCGATGCTGGCCAAGTCGTGGACGCAGCCGTTGCCCCCGTGGACGCGGCCGTTGCCGCCTCTGCGGACGACGCTGGGAACGACGCGATCGACGACTCCGCACCTCAGGAGTAGTGCTCGCGGTCGGCGGCGCGGCCCGCGTCGCGCCTTGGCGATGCAGCCGGGTGCCTTCAAATCCTCGGTCCGCCCACATGTTCGGCGCTCTAGGATGCCCGCGTGAACGCCGAACGAAACGCGACCACTGGCGCAGCGCTTTGGCCGCTGCTGCCGCTCGCGCCGGCCGTCGTTCTTCTCCTGGGCGTTGCGGTCGCCGCGGCCATCGGCGCGCTCGGGCTCGCGAACCTCGCGACACAGAGTGACCGCCACGCCGCCGCGCGCGCGGACCTGCTCGCCGCGACGCTGGCCGCGCGGATTGCCCCGATGTCGATCGACGAGCGCATCGAGGCGCTGCAAGCCGCAGCCCGAAAAACCGGCGCGGAGCTCATGGTCATCGCGCCGGCCGGAAACGTTCTGGTCGACGCGAGCTTGGGTCGGACTCAAAAGGCCGCGCTCCTGCGCGCGGTCGCAGAGCAGGCGGGGGAGGCGACCACGGGCCTGGGGCGCGTGCGTTTTGCGACGAGGCGACTCCCGATGCCCGCCGCCGACGGCTACCTGGTCGCCTTCGTTCGCGCACCGAGCGCGCCCGAAGGGGGGCCGGCTCTGCTCCGAGCGTTGCTCGCGCTGACCACGTTGCTCGTCGGGGTGGCCGCAGCCGTCGCGTACGCCGTCGCGCGCGATTCCAACAAGGACGTCGAATTCGTGGCCGCACACGTGCGGGGCATGGTGCGCGTGCGCTCCGAGCCGACGGGCGAAGCCGTTCCGGTACGAACCATGGACGAGGTCGGCGCGCTGACCGTCGCGTTCAACGCCATGGTCGAGCGTTTCACGGCCGCGCGGCACGGGTATCAACACGACCTCGAGCGCGTCCACGCGGGAGACCGCGACCGCGCGGCGTTCCTCGCTGCGGTGAGCCACGAGCTTCGCAGCCCACTCAACGCGATCCTCGGCTTCGCCGACATCTTGATGGCCGAGGTGGACGGGCCGCTCTCCTCCGAGGCGCGCGAAGAAATGGAGCAGATCCGGGGGTCGGGCAAGCACCTGCTCGATCTCATCACCGATATCCTCGAGCTCAGCGCCCTCGAGAGCGGACAGCTCCGGCTGTCGCGCACGCGGATCGACCTAGTGGCAATCGCCGGAGATGTGGTCCGCGAGGCCCTGGGGCTCGTCGGCTTTCGTCCGGTGTCCGTGCGAACCGAGGGCGAGCCGGCGGTCTACGCGAGCGCCGATCCGCGGCGAATAAGGCAGGTGGTGACGAATCTCGTCGGAAACGCGATCAAGTTCACGCAGGCGGGCGAGGTGGTCGTCGACGTCGGGCACGAAGGGCGCTTCGCGCGCGTGAGCGTGCGGGACACCGGCCCGGGCATCAGCCCGCAGCAACGAGCTCTGTTGTTTCAGGAGTACAAGCAGACGAACGAGGAGCGCGCGCGACGTCGCGGCACGGGGCTGGGGCTGGCCATCTCGCGCCGCTTGGCGCTGATGCACGGCGGAACCATCCAGGTGGAGAGCGAGCTCGGTCATGGCTCGACCTTCAAGGTCCTGCTCCCCGCGTGGGAAGGGCCTTCCCCCGCGCGCAAAGCAGCCGCGGAGGATACGCCTCGGGAGCCGGGGTCGTGAAGAACGCGGCGCAGGGCCTCCTGACCCGCCTGATCGGTATTCAGGTCGTCGCGTGGGGCATCGCTGCGCTGCTGGTCGTGGCGTTCGCGCCGCGGCTGCTCCTCTTGGACCCGCTGGTGGTCGATGGCAGCGCATCTTTGGCGCTCTGGGGCTGGCTGGCGACGATCGCGCTTGTCTTGGTGGTGACTCTGCTCGCGACGCGGCCTTTGCGCCCGGTCCTCGTGTGGCTGGGGGGCGGGGTCGCCGTTGCGGACGTCGACGTCCTGGCCCTCTACGCGATACCGGCACGCCTCGTGGGGTGGGGCTTCACCGGGATGCTTGCCGTGGCGCTCGCTACGCTCGTGCCGCCGCTTCGCCCGGCCACCAACGACCTCTCGACGCAGGCGGAGCTCGTACTCCTTGCGGTCACGATGGGGAGCGTCGCCGCACTTCCCGCCTATCTCGCGATGCGGGCATCGGTGGCGAAGGCGATGGAGCTCGTGCCCGTGGCGACGTCGCGCATGGCCGTCGAGCGGCTTGCGACGCAGCGGCCGGGCCCGGCGGGAGCGAGGCGGCGCTTGCTGGCCGCCGTGGTCGCGCCCGTCGCTTTCGTCGCCTTGGGCGCGTCGCTGCTCGTGCAAGCGCATCTGCGGGCGTTCGACGCGTCGTCCCGCGAAGACGCAGCGGCCGAGCTCGCGCGCGGCGTCTTCGGGTCGGTCGCGGGAGCGGCGAAGGGAGGAAACGCCGCCGTGGAGGAGGCGCGGACCCGCGGATACGAGTTGTCCTTCGAGCCGTCGAACGCGCGGTTTCGGGCGACGCGCGACGCCGCCGGGAACGACGTCCTCGCGGTGCCCCTCGAGGATGGTCACGCGCTCGTGAAGTACCGGTCCGCGCGCGTCGGCCCGGGGACCAGCGCGTACGTCGCGCTCGCTCTAGCGGCCGGAGCGATCGCATGCCTCCTCGGCTGGCACATCGGACGCGCCTTCGCTGCGGACGTCGCTCTGGCGACGCGCGAGCTCGAATCGACCGGCGTTGCCGACGTGCTGCGCGGCGGGCGCATCCGCGACAGCGCTCGATTTCACTCGGTGGCGGCGCTGATGACGGCCACCGACGAGCTGGGCGGCGTATTTCGCGAGTTCGCGAGGGCCCAGCAGAACGCCATCAGCGCACGCGCCTCGACCGAGCGGATGCGCGGGCTGTTTCTCGCGTCGATGAGCCACGATCTGAAGGCTCCGCTCAACGCGATCCTCGGGTTCGCCGGACTTGTGTCGCGCGGAAAACTCAGCGTGGCCCAGCGCGAGAGCATCGGAATCATCGAGCAGCGCGGGCGAGAGCTCTTGTATCTCATCGACACGATTCTCGACGTCGCCCGGGTCGAGGCCGGGGAGCTGACCGTGTCGCCGGAATGGGCGCCCGTCGACGACGTCGTGACTTCGGCCGTGCTCGAGGCGCGCGATCTCACCGTCGGCCTGGATGTCGACGTCACCGGGGAAATTCAGCCCGACGTGCCCCGGATCTTCGTGGACGCTGCCCGTCTGGCGCAAGCGCTGACGGCGATCATTCTCGTCGCGACGCGGTTCGCCGATCACGGCCACGTCGTCGTGCGAGCTTCGCTCCCGGAGGTCGAAGAGAGGCTGAGGATCGACGTGGAAGTGACGGGCCGTGTCATCGCGGCGGCGGACCGCAAGAAGGTGTTCGACGCGTTCACTCAGGCCGACCGGGCGCGGCGGCATGGAAGCCTAGGCCTCGGGCCGTCGCTCGCGCGCGCGATCGTCGAGCTGCACCAAGGGGGGATCGACGTCGAGACGACGGAAGCCGGGGGCACGGTCTTTCACATGTGGGTGCCGAGCGAGAGGCCTTCGCGGGTGCCCTCGGCGCCCCCCCCTCGATGAGCCGCGGTCGAGTGGTCAGCCCGTCCGGCCGGCGGCTTCGATCGCGCACAGCACCCCGCGCGCTTTACTGCGCGTTTCTTCGGCTTCGCTGGCCGGGTCGCTCGCCTCGACGATGCCGGCTCCAGCCGTCACCCAGAAGCGCTCGTCTCTGCAGACCGCGGTGCGGATCGCAATCGCGAAGTCGAGGTCACCGGTCTTCGTCACGTACCCGATCGCGCCGCCGTAGATCCCGCGTGGGCCGGCTTCGAGCTCGCGGATGATCTGCATCGCGCGCAGCTTCGGGGCGCCGGAGAGCGTGCCCGCGGGAAACGCCGATCGCAGCACTTCGAGAGGAGGCGTTGCGTCCGGCACGCGCCCGGTCACTTCGCTCACCAAGTGCATGACGTGCGAATAGCGCTCGACCTCCATCTGTCGCACGACTTTGACGCTCCCGGTCTCGGCGATGCGCCCGACGTCGTTGCGACCGAGGTCGATCAGCATCACGTGCTCGGCGCGCTCTTTCGGATTGGCGAGGAGCTCGCGCGCCAACGCGGCGTCCTCCTCGGCCGATCGGCCCCGCTGGCGAGTACCGGCGATCGGGCACACAGTCATCGTGCGGTCTTCCAGTCGGACGAGCGTCTCGGGGCTGGCGCCGGCGATCTGAGTCCGTGTTCGCTCGCCGGGTGCGGGCGGCAGGTCGAGGAAGTACATGTACGGGCTCGGATTGAGCACGCGCATCGCGCGGTACGCATCGAACGGATCGCGACCCGCCCGCGGCACGCTGAACTTGCGGGCCAGGACGATTTGGAAGGCGTCGCCCGCGGCGATGTACTCCTGGGCGCGCCGCACCATCGCTTCGTAGTGCGCATCGCCGACGTCGACCTCGACGTCGGCCGGCAGTCTCGTGGAGTCGGGAAGGGCGATCGGCGCAGGGGGAGGAAGGCGGTCGAGGTGCGCGCGCGCGCGCTCGACATCGGCGGCATCGTCGGCGGCGATGGTCACCGTATGCGACAGGCCGTCGAACACGACGATCGTGGCGCCGCCGAAGAACCGGGCAAGAGGCGACGTCACGCGGGCCCCCCAGCCCGGCACTTTGTCGATGGAGTGCACGAGGTCCCACGCGATGTACCCGACGTAGGCGCGGGCGAAGCGAGCGGCGGGGTGGCTCGCGCCATCTTCGGCCTCGGCCGACGTCTCGAACAGCGAGCGGGCCGCGTCGAGCGCGTCGCGGGCCCCTGGCACCGGGCGCATTCCGTGGGGCAGTCCGTGCGCCCCGACCCAGTGGCCGCTCGCCTGCAGGGTCGCCTCGTGCTTGGGGCGATAGCCGAGAATCGAGTAGCGCCCCCAACGCTCGCCGCCAACCACGCTCTCGAGCAGAAAAGACGCCGCGTCGCCCGCTGCTCGGCGCAGCGCAGCGTACGCCCGCACGGGCGTCATGGTATCGGCGACGAACGTGGTAGTGGCGACCATGATGGTGCTCACGAATAGCACGCGCGGGCGCGCGACGGGCTCGTCAAAGGCCCAGGATCGCCCTCGCGCGAGGTGGGTCGGCGGGTTCGCGTCCGATCGATCGGGCATACGCAGCCGCGCGGGCGACGAGCGGAGCGCTCCCTTCGGACAGCACACCCTTGCTGAGGAAGATGTTGTCCTCCAGCCCGACGCGCGCGTGCCCGCCGAGTCGCATGGCGAGCTCGGTCATCGGCTGCTCCCATCGACCGACGGCGGCGACCGCCCAGGTCGCTCTGTCGGGCACGAACGACCGCATGAAATGCACGACGTCTTCGCGCGCAGGAATGGCTCCTTTGATTCCGAGAACGAACTGAAAATGACAGGGGGCTTCGATCGCGCCTTCGGCGACGAGCGCCAGCGCCTCTTCGATGTGGCCCACCTCGTAACATTCGAGCTCCGCGATGGCGCCGGCCGTTCGAATCTTTGCGGCGAGCTGCCGGATGTCCCGGCGCGAGTTGACGAAGACGTCGTCGCCGAAGTTGATCGTACCGCAGTTGAGCGTGGCCATCTCCGGACGACACGCGAGCGCGCCTGCCCGCTCATCGATCGACATGCCCAACGCGCCGCCCGTCGATACTTGAATGATGCAATCGCACTTGCGCCGGATGGCCTCGGTGACCTGCGCGAAACGCGCGCCCGACTGCGTGTTTCTGCCCGTCTCGTCGCGGACATGCAGGTGAATGATCGAGGCGCCGGCCTCACGGCAGCGCGCCGCTTCGTCGGCGATCTCCTGGGACGTGAGCGGCAGGTGGGGTGTTCGCTCCCGCGTCAGCTCGGCGCCGACGATCGCGGCGGTGATTACGACGTCCTCCCCCCGGGGGGGGGTCACGATCGGCGCCTGCGCGACCGCGGGCGATGGCCCTGCCGGCAGGCCTGGCATGTACAGGCCGCGTGGCCTCCGCTGAAGCTCCGCAGGGACGACGCACGTGCCGATGGCCCGTGCGACGACAACCGGCTCGTCGAGGACGTCCGCGGCGGTCGGCGCGAGGCCGCTCGCCCGGATGTTGGCGATGATCTTGCGGGCCTCGAAGCGCATCTTCCGGCTCGTGTTCCCGGCGGCGACGAGCTCCGCGGTCGCCTCGACGAAGTCCCCCGCGAAAACGGGGGCCAGGAAGTCGACGGCTTCGTACGCTCGAAACAGCCCTTCGTCGCCGTCGAGGCGGATGAGGAGCTCGGTCGCGAGGTCGCCGAATAGCTGGAGCAGGCGAGCTCCATCCACGAGCTCGCCCGCGTAGTGCGCATCGTGCGCACTCATGCGCTGGCGGAGCGTGACTCTGGTCCCAATCATCGCCGAAACCACTTACCACGGGTCAGTTGCCGACACGGATCCGCTCGCGGACGACGTGCCACGCAGCCCCCGCGTCCGCGTCCCGCCCGCGCAGGACGTCTCTCGCCGCGGCGGGCAGCGTTTCGGGCCGCCCGATGGCCACGTCGATTTCCCAGTCGCCGGCCGGCACGCCGGCGAACAGCGAATCGACAGCACCCGCGAGGCGCACCGACCCATCGCGGGCCACTTCGAAGGATGGTTCCCATGGCCGCACTTCGGACCCGCGCACGAGAAACGCCCGAGCTCCGACGGCGCCCGTGACCGTTTCGGTCGGACGAAGCTCGAGCTCGAAAAGGCCGCCAGGGCGGAGCACGGTCAAGTCGCTCGGGACGGCGAGCACGTACGGCGGCACGGTCGGCGGTTGGAAGTGCATGCGAAGGGCGAGGAGCACGCCGGTGGCGCCCACGGCGGCCGGCACGACCAAAACCGCGAGCCGATTGGAGCGCCCGCCGCGGGAGTTCGAAGTCATCGGGACGGCGACCATGCTATCGTACGAACGATGGCGAGGCGCCCGGGGTCCGTCCTTTGTGGCGTGATGCTCGCGTCGCTCGCCGCGCTTCAAGGATGCAGTGACTCGAACGCGCCCATCGGCCGCGGAGACCGACTCGTGTCCGACGTCGACGCGTCGGCGATGCTGCCGTCCACCGACACCGACGCGACCTCGGCCGACTCGCCGTTCGCGCCTCTCGACGCCCGGTACGGTCCCTTGCCCGATGGCTACGTGCCGCTCGCCGTTTGCGCGCAGTGCGCCTGTGCCGGGACTACCTTCTGCTACGGCGGCTCCGCGTACTCGTCCTTTTCGGGCGCCTGCGACCAGTCGGCTAGCACGACGCTCGACGTCGGCTGCCACCCGATCCCAGCCGGGTGCGCCGCCGAGCCGGACTGCGTGTGCCTCCTGCAGGCGATCGCACCCCAGATGCCGTGCTACGCGGCGTGCGCGGATGACCAAAATGGGGGGTTTACCGTCTATTGCCCCCCCTGAGCCCACGTGAGCCCGGCGGGGAAGGCTGGCTGCCAGTTGCCCACTTCCCGGAAGGCGTGACACACTAATCTGGCTTCCCGTGCACGTGCTCCGGCGGCTCGCCGCTTTCCTGGTCCTCGCGCCTCCGCTCTCGCTCCTCTCCAGCGCGGGCGCGACGTGGGGTGCTGCGCCGATGTCCGCGGTATTGCCGCGCGAGCCGCATGCGCTCGACGTGGAGCCGCCCGCCCGCGAGCGCGTCGCGGACGAGCGCTCGGAGAGCGCAGTCGTTCTCGTGGTGCTCGATGGGGTCCGCTGGCAAGACGTGTTTGGCGGCGCCGACCGCGCGCTGTGGCGTCAACGCGGAATCAGCCCGGCGTGGGCCACGGCGCGAGGTCTCATGCCGAACTTGCAGCACATGGTCGAGACCCAAGGGATGGCCATCGGCGCGCCGGGGCACGGCCTGGAAATGGTCACCGGCGGGTCGCAGCGCATTTCGCTCCCGTCCTACCGCGAGATTTTCACGGGTCGCGCGGACCCGGCATGCCAGAGCAACGACTGCGCGCAGCCCCTGGGGCGGACGGTCGCCGACGACGTCTACGACGCGTCCGGTCCCCGCGACGTGGCGATCATTTCTTCGTGGCCGAACATCGCGCGCGCGGCGTCCGCCGACTCGTCGCGGTTCGTCCTGTCCACCGGCCGGCGGCTCGTCGGCCTCGGAGAGCTGCTGCGATTTGACCCGGCGGTGGCTTCGCTCCTCGACGCGGGGGCGCACGCGTCCGCGTTCCCGGGCGAGGGCGATTACCGTCCGGATGCATTCACCGAGCGGGTCGCGCTTCGGTACCTCGCGACGGCCCGGCCGCGGTTCCTGTTCGTCGGCCTGGGCGACTGCGACGAATACGGCCACCGCAACGACTATCGGGGCTATCTCACGGCGCTGCACGCGGCCGATGAGTTCCTCGGTGAGCTCGCGGTCACGCTCGGCGCCATGGGCGCGCGGGGCCGGCACACGACAGTCCTGGTGACAGCCGACCACGGGCGGGCGCACGACTTCCGTGATCACGGGGTGTGGCACCCTGAGTCGGGCCGCGTTTGGCTCGTGGCCGGGGGCGCGGATGTCCGCGGTCGCGGTCTCGTCGCCGCGCCGCGCCGTCACACGCTGTCGGACGTTGCGCCCACGGTCCGCGCGCTCCTCGGGATCGCCGGCGACGACGGCGGGGAGCCGATCGCCGAAGTCGTGAGCAGGTAAGAGGGGCGGCGCGGATCACCCCGCGCTCGGCTTCGGTCGGGCAATGGCCACGATGAGGGCGAGGACGACGATCCCCGCGCCGGTCATGGCCGCATCGGCGATGAGCACCCCGCGCCCTCCCCAGCGGGCGTGCGCGGCGCCGTCGACTCGCGTCGTGTACGCGATCGAAGTGTTCACGAGCGACGCGAGCACGTTGTACTTCGTCGCAACGGCGCCTTTTCCAGCGATATGAAAGGCGAACGCGCTGAACGCCGCGAACGCGACGCCGTTGAATGCCTGGTACACCAGCGTCAGGATGGCGTACGCCGGTGGGGTGTGCGGCGCGAGGGCCATGGCCACGCCCGTGAGGGCCGTGAGCGCGCCGGCCAGCGCGTACGCGGAGCGCTTGCCGATGCGCGAGGCGAGCCGGCCGCCCCCCAACGCTCCAACGGCCGAGACGACCCCGCCGAGCGCGCCCGTGGTGAGCGCCACGAGCTCCGGAGAGGCGTCCCACTCGTTGGCGATCGCGCCGAATAGATTCCCCGCGGCGCCCGACCCGATCGGCGACACGCAGATGAAGAGCGCAGCGATCCCGCCGGGGGATCGCACCAGCTCGGCCAGGTCGCGCCCGAGCCCCCGCAGGGCTGCAAGAAGGCCGGGACGCGCCGCCCTCTCTGCCTCATCGAAGAGCAGCAATGGCAGCGCGCAAGCCACGAGCGTGGCGCCGATGATCGCCCCCGCGACTGGGCCTCCGAAGTGCGCGACCAGCTCGATCGCCGCCCCCCCTCCGACGCCGCCCCCGAGGAACGTTCCCGCCTGGAACCATCCGGCCGCGTGGCCCTTGTGCTCCGATCGAACCCCGTGGCCGATCATCCCTTCGCACGCCATCCCCATCAGGGTCAGGCCAATCTGGGAGACGACGACGACCGCCGTCAACGCGCGGAGCGACGAAGGCGCAATGGGCATCGCCATCGACGCGAACGTTCCCGTGGAGACGAGCGCCAACGCCAGGAGATACCAGCTCTTGCGCGACCATGTGACGTCCACCACCGGCGCCCAAAGGAACTTGGGCGCGTGAGGCAAGAAGGCCGCAGCCACGACCGCGCCGATGGCGCCGACGGAGACGCCCCGCTGCCGTGCGAGGTAGGGCAGCGCAACGGAAACGAAGCCGAACGAAGCTCCGTAGGGGAGGACGAGAAAGAAGAAATGCCAGGGTCGCGGCGCGCGAGTCCTCGAGGGGTCCACCGAGAGCATCACCGCCCCTTCTAGTACTCTCGCCCGTGCCCGCGCCCGTGCCCGTGCCGGTTTCGTAACGGGGGCCCCCCGCCTCGGCCCCGCCGTAGCGGGCGGCGAGCGACGATTTTTCTCCAGCGGCATCGATCTGCGCTACAGGGCGGATCGCCATGTCGATGAAGCGCAGCAAGCAGCGGAGTTCAGGCTCGGGCCGCGGCTCGGGCAACGATGACGATTCGCCCAGCTGGGCCAAGCCCGAAGGGCCAGAGCCGTCGTGGGCGGACGTGGACGCCAAACCCGAGGACTCGTTCGTCCCCTTCGCCATGTCGTCCCGATACGTGAAGGGCGATCTCATCCTGCACGCGAAGTTCGGAAAGGGGCTCGTCCTCGGAGTGGAGCCGACGCGCATCGAAGTGCTCTTTCAGGACGGCAAGAAGAAGCTCGGCCACTCCGTGGGTTGAGCGCGTGCTACATCACGGCCGGTGGAGGTCACGGTCAACGGATCTCGGCGAGAGGTGCCCGACGGGGTGACCGTGCACGCGCTCGTACAGTTTCTGGGCCTCACCGATGGGCCCGTTGCGGTGGAAATCAACCGCGCCGTCGTGCCGCGTGCCCATCATTCGGAGTACCGTGTGGCTCCGGGAGACGTCATCGAAGTCGTTCACTTCGTCGGGGGCGGATGAGCGGCCCGCTTTGCCCACTCCACGAGCCCTTCGACGTCGGGCTTGTGGAACACAGGCCCCTGCGACCGGGCTCGCTCGAGGACCGTCGAAGGGGCGCCGGCCGTGAAGAACGCGATCGGGAGCGACGCGCGCTTTCCGAGCAGCGCGGCGGCGAGGTCGCTTCCGGTGCCATCGAGAAGCTCGAGATCGAGGATCGCACAGGTCAGCCCGCTGGCGTCCGAGTTCAGCGCAGCCGCCGCGGAGGATGCTTCGTGCACCCGAAAGCCCTCCGCCTCGAGCCGCCGCGCCACAGCTAGGCGCACGACCGGCGAATCGTCGACGAGGAGCACGGTCGGCATGGGCCAGGACCCCCCGATTGCCCCCGAAGCATACGAACTCCCCCGAAAGAGGGCTAGCCCACCGGCCCCAGCCCGCATTTTCGCTGGGGCGGCCGAAGCGCCGCGCGTCGTTCTGCCTTGCTGAGAAATCCGGGCTAGAGTGCGCGCGCCCCCGATGCTCGAGCCCCATTCGCCCCCGCCCCTCTCGCGCGACGATGTGCGCTCTCTTTACGACACTCCGCTCGTTGCTCTCGTCGACCGAGCGCGCGCCGTGCACCGCGCGAATCACCCGGACGGAGAAGTGCAGCTGTGCACGCTGCTCAGCGTGAAGACCGGTGGTTGCCCCGAAGACTGCGCTTATTGCCCCCAATCGAGCCACCACACGACCGACGTGGGTCCCGCGAAGATGCTCGACGTCGACGATGTGCTGGCGGCCGCCCGCCGAGCCAAAGCCACCGGATCGACTCGATTTTGCATGGGCGCGGCGTGGCGAGAGGTGAAGGACGGGCCGGCGTTCGACCGGGTTCTCGCCATGGTGCGGGGGGTGAAAGAGCAAGGGCTCGAGGCGTGCGTTACCCTCGGAATGATCTCTGCCGAGCAGGCCGCGCGGCTCAAGGAGGCCGGCCTCGACGCGTACAATCACAACATCGATACGAGTCGCGAGCACTATCGATCGATCATCTCGACCCGAACGTATGACGACCGCCTGGCCACGCTCGCCAACGTTCGCGCCGCCGGAATCACCGTCTGCTGCGGAGGCATCATCGGCATGGGAGAGAGCGTCGGCGACCGCTGCGAGATGCTCTTCACGCTCGCGACCCTGGAACCCCAGCCCGAGAGCGTGCCCATCAACGCCCTCGTCCCCGTTCGCGGAACGCCGCTCGAGCACGCACCCCCGGTCGATCCTCTCGAGCTCGTGCGTATGGTGGCCTGCGCCCGCATTCTGATGCCGCGGGCCCGCGTCCGCTTGAGCGCGGGTCGCGCGCAGCTCACACGCGAAGCACAAATGCTCGCGATGTACGCGGGCGCGAACTCGATCTTCTACGGCGACAAGCTCCTGACCACGCCCAACCCCGATGCCGACGAGGACCGCGCGCTGCTCCGCGACGCGGGGCTGCGGGCGATGGTCTGAGCCGCGTGCGGAGCGTCACGCGCCGATCGCGCGGACGAGGACGCTGACCGCAAAGACCCGCACGGTGCGTCCCCCTCGCTCGATCCGCACTTCGCGGCTGCGCCACGTCGCGTGTGTCGGTAGAGCGGGCGCCGCGGGAAAGCGAGTGTCGGTGACCCAGACCAGGACACTGGCGCGCCGCCACAGGTCGCGTGGCCACCAGTCGTCGAAGTCGTCGCGGATGGGCGTATCACACCCCACCGGGAGGTCGGCTCGGAGCGCCGCGTCGAGCTGCGCGCAGATCACCCAATGGGGCCCGACGACCGTGAGGTCTGCGCCCTCGTATCCGGGGGTCGCCCGGACGAGCCGCGCTTCGTCTCGCACGACGCGCACGACGTCGGGCCATCCGTAGAGCTCGTTCGCGAGATCGAGCCGCGGGTCATACGACGCTGGCGCGAAGCGCAGCAGAGCGGGTGCGAGCACCCACGCGTACGCAGCCGCGATGAGCGCGCCCCCCAGAGCGGACGCCGAGACGACGAGGCGGCGCGAAGGGGGAGAGGCCGATCGGGCAGCCGCGGGCACGAGCGCGAGGAGCGCCGGCGCGACCCAGTGCGGCTCGGCGACGCGGCTCCAAAGGCAAAGCGGCACGAGGACGGACAGCGGCAGGACGCAGCACACGCACAGCAGCCTGCCGGTTGCGTCGCGTCTTCCGCGCCACATTGCGCGCCCCGCGAGCGCCGCAAGCCATGCTGTCACGGGGGACAGATAGGCGACTTGCCCGCCCACGAGCGCGCCCACATTGCGCAGCGAGAGGCCCGCCGTGGCCTGCGAATCCACGAGCCGATGCTGGAGCATCGGCCAGCCGCTGCGTGCCTCGAACACCACGATCGGGGCCGTCACCAGCAGGCCCGCGCCCAAGCCTACCCAGGGAGCGACCGTGCGCGCGTGCGCCTTCGCAGGGCGAGACGCGTACGCCACGGCGAGGCCGGCCACGAGCATCACGCCGCTCACTTTGGACGCTGCCGCCGCGCCGGCGAGCAACCCCGCCGCGGCGAACCCCCTCGCCGCGCGGGCGCTCCCCGGCAACGAAGCGAGCGCGTCCGCCGCTAGGCCCAGCGCCCCGGTCCAGAGGAGCGCGAGCAGGAGGTCCGGCGTCAAGGCGAACAGGCCGATCCCCACCTCGGGTGCCAGCGCGAAGACGACCGCCGCCGCGAGCGACCGTCGCCACGCCGCGCCGCACGCTCGGCACGCAAGCGCCATCGTCCACGGCACGAGGGTCGACAGCACCGACGTCAAGACGTGCGTCCGTTCGGGTCCCGGCGCTGTCCCCGAGCCGATCGCGCGCGCCACGGCGCCGACGAGCCCCGGGTGGTCGAGATAGGCGGGCTGCGGGTGCAGCGCGTACGTCGCGTAGAGCGCTTCCGAATCCCCGAAACCGATGCGCGTTGCTGCGAGGAGCCGAACGCCGAACAGCACGATCGACGCAAGAACGAGGACCCCGAGCTCGAGTTTCCCGGTGAGCTGGCCCGGCCCGGGTCTTCGGTCGAGAGGAGCGCGCGTGGGCATGTCAGGCTGCGCGCAGGCGCACATCGATCCAGGGCGCCAGCATTCGGGCCACCGACGCAGAAGGCGCGCGCGCGCTTCCGAAGACCGACTCCACCTCATCGCAAGCCGCGCGCAGCTCGGTCTGCCGGTCGAGGGCATCGGACAGCGCGTCGGCGATTCGATCGGCGCACGCCTCACGCTGGAGCAGCTCGGTGAACGCACACCTGCGAAGCAAGACGTTCGGCAACGCGACGTGGGGCGTGTGGACGAAGGCACGAGCGGCGATCTCCGTCGCGAGGCCCACGCGATAGGCGACCACAGGCACGGCCCGCGCCAACGCGGCCTCGAGGGTCACCGTGCCGGAAGCGCAGAGTGCGACGTCGAACGCGCCCAAGACGGCCATCGCCCCGCCGTACGGGTCGACATCGACCGTCGAGACGTGCCGCGCGGCCGCCGTCGTTCGCGCCCAGGCGCGCGTGCCCTCGTCGAGGCTGGCAGCCATCAAGACCCGTGCATCGACGCTCGCGCGGTCGCGGCGCACCCGCTCGTACGCGTCGAGCATCGGGACGAGCAGTCGCCGAACCTCGTGAGGGCGGCTCCCGGGGAGCACCGCGAACGCGGCGGCGAACGGCGTCATCCCGAGCGCGTGACGTGCGGTCTTTCGATCGAGCGGGGTGGTCTCGAAGGCCGGGTGGCCGACGTAGTGCGCGTCGACCCCGGAAGCCCGCCAGATCGGCTCCTCGAAGGGGAGCATGAGCGCCATCTTGTCGATGTGGGGCTTGAGCGATTCGACCCGCGCCGGCCGCCAGGCCCAGACCTGCGGAGCGCCGTACCAGAGCACCCGCACCCCCGCCGCGTGCAGTCGGGGTGCGAGGCGCGCGTTGAACTCCGTGTAATTGACGAGGAGCGCGGCCCGCGGGCGGCGCTCGCGCGACGCCGCGACGATGGCCCGCCAGGCGCGCCACACCGACACCGCCCGCTGCGCGGCTTCTCCGATTCCCAGGGCGGTCGACGCGCGCATGTCGGCGACCAGCTCGAGGCCCACCCCCGCGAGGGCGGGTCCGCCCAGGCCGAACGCTCGCGCGCCCTCGAGCCGTGCGACGACGGGTGCCGCCGCGCGGTCCCCCGACGCCTCGCCCGCTACGACGAGCAGATCGGTCAAGCCGGCTCCGGTCGCACTCGGCTCACGGCAATCGACGCACGGCGGCGCGCGATCGTGCTCGAGCGGCTCGCCAGCCCGCGTAGGCCAGGGCGATGACCCCGGCCCAGCGGGAATCGGCGGTCGTGCGGGTCGAGCCGACCGCGCAGCCGCCGGTCGGCAACGCATCGCACTGCTGCGAGAAGCCGTGGCGCGGCTCCCAGTTGCACGGATCTTCGGGGACCGAGCTGCCGGCGGCCACGGTCGGGCTGACGCTGCGCGTCCCGTCGGGCGGGTAGATCGAGCACAACCCCGCGACGTCGTCGCCAGACAGCGCACGCATCGACGTCGAGCCCGGCGTGTACTGCGCGTACATCGTCGCGGCGCTGTCTGCGGAGTGGGCGAGCCCGAGGAAGTGACCCATTTCGTGCGTGACGATGCTGGCGAGGTCGTAGCTGTCGGACGAGACCGGGTCGCCCACGGTGAGCGGGACGGTCCCGTTGATCTCCGTGTCCGCGTCGTAGATTTCCCCCGAATGGGCGTCGAACGTCACGGTGGTGAGCCCGAGGGTGTTCGCGCGGTCGTTGGGGTAAGGCCAGACGTCGTCTCGAAAAATGATCGCGTGCTGATTCGGCGCTCCGTCGGTGTTGTACCCCACCTTCGCGCAGTCCACCGGGCCGAGATCCCGCGCTCGGATGCTGACCAGCGTGTGGCCGGCGCGGTCGGCCGGGCAAGCGACTCGTGTCCACTGCGCGAAGGCAGCCGCGACGATCCTTTCGGCATCGGCGTAGGAGGCCCACTTGCTCGCGTTTCTCTGGATGTCGTAGCTCACGCATGCGTTGCGCCACCAGACGGGCAACACTTTGGCCGGGGGGTCGAGTGAGGCACAAAACGACGGGAAGTCAGGCCATAGCCGACCGCCGGAATCGACGAACGAGGTTGGCTGGCAATCGCCATGGGGCGACCAGCTGGGCGGCAGCGGGCAGGTGGTCGTGCGACAAAAGGCCCAGGCGTCGAGCGCCGAAGCGAGGCACGTCGCGGCAATGGCGGCGCCGGCGATGCCGCTACGGATGCGCATGCACGCGGATCCAGTCGGCGGCGACCTCCACGGCGGCGTCGTCGACGGATCGGTCGTGCAGTACGTCGGCAGCGAGCCGAGTCCCGGCCGACGAGAGGGCCACGCGGGGGGCCAGAAGCGCGCCGGCGGCGCGGTTTCGCACGACCCGCGCCGGCGCGTCCGCGCTCGCGGCCACGACTGGGAACTGCCCTTGGCCCCGCGCGGTTACGTCGAGAGCGACGGGCGGCCCCGCCCGCAAGAAGAGAAGCGACGGTTTGCCGTCCGCCAGCATCGCCTCGCCTTCGACGATCTGGCCGATATCGCCCACGACCCCACCCATGGTTCGCACCCACGCGTCGCCCCCGGTCGCGAGATCTCCGGCCACGACGCGGTCGACGTGCATGCGCGTATACGAGTAGATTCGGCCGTTTTCCCAGACCGCGTGCGATTCGACCGGAGTCAACACGGCCGCAGCCGTCGACTCCCGCAGAAGGCCTTCCCATGTGACGGCGATCGACACCGACGCGCGCGCGTCGCCGAACGCGAGCGCCAGGGCGACGGCAGATAAGGCTGTCAGCGCGTGCGTGCGCATGACCCAAAGACTAGCACGGGGTCGGAGGGGCGCGGGCGGCGCGTGCCGCCCTACCACCGGACCAGCGCGCATCCCCAGTGCACCCCGGCGCCGAGTGCCAGGATCATGCAAAGGTCGCCCGGTTTCAAGCTGCCGGCGCGTGTTTGCTCGTCGATGAGGATCGGGAGCGTTCCCGCGCTGGTGTTGCCGAAGCGGTCGATGTTCGAAGGAAGTTTGGCCGGAGGGACGCCGAGCTGCTGGCGCACGTAGTCGTTGATGCGCGCATTGGCTTGGTGCGCGAGAAACCAGTCGACGCCGTCGATAGGCGTCTTCGTTTCCGTGCAGAGGGCGCGCGCCGTCTCGGGAAGCTTGGTGACGGCGAACTTGAAGAGCTCGCGACCATCCATCGTCGGAATGTACGTCTGCTCGTCGTAGTCGCTGTGCCTCCAATAGGGGCGCGTCCGAAAGCCGCCCCCTTCGACGTAGAGCAGCTTGGCCGCGCCTCCGTCCGTGTAGAGTTTCATGCCCCGCAGTCCGGCGTCGCGGTCTGTCGCCCGGAACACGAGCGCCCCCGCGCCGTCTCCGAAGAGGACCGCGAGCGCGCGGTGCTTGCTGGCCCGCTGCTTTTGCTCGGGGGTCGCCGTCCGTCCGTTCGCGGGATCGAGCGCTCCCCAATCCTCCCACGGCATGAAGCCCGCGTGCGCTTCGGCCCCGACGAAGAGGATCGTTCGCGCCGCCCCGGTCTTGACGAGGCCGTCGATGATCTGAAGCCCGAAGAGCATCGCGGCGCACTGCTGGCGAATGTCCAGCGCAGGGACGCCTCGCAGCCCGAGCTTGTGCGCAAGGAGCGCACCAGAACCGGGAAAGACGTAGTCGGGCGTCATCGTCGAGAAGACGACGTAGTCGATCTCGCCCGGCGAGATGCGCGCGGCCTCGATGGCCCGCCGGCTCGCCTCGAGGCCGAGGTCGCTCGGGCCCACGCCTTCGGGCGCGTAATGACGCTGCCGGATCCCCGAGCGCTGGAAGATCCAGTCGTCGCTCGTGTCCATCACTCGCGACAAGTCTTCGTTCGACACGGGGCGCCCCGGCACGTAGTGCCCCGTCCCGATAATCTCGAATCCCAGCATGCGTTCCTCAATCGTCGGAGGCGCGGCTCCACGGATACATGAGCGGCGTCCACACGGGCTGCAATCCGAGCCGCGCCCGCTTCGCTTGCTCCCAGTCGGCGATGCGCTGGCCGAGGAGCGAGCCAGCCGTGGCGAGCGCTACCCCGGCAATGACGTCAATGAGATAGTGCCAGCGCAGAAACATCGTTGCGATGATGATCTGCGTGGCGAGGAACGCAATGACCGGCCACCAATATTTGAATGGGACGAGCTTCCTGTGGCGGAAGCTGAAGATGGCAAAGAACGTCGGCACGGCCGTGTGCAGGCTGGGAAAGATGTCTTTTTGGGCCCCACCGGCCTCGACGGCTTCGCGCACGAGGTGCCAGTAGGGCCCGCCTTGGAGCTCGTGCTGGAAGGTGCCCTTCAGGTACCAGTAGGGGCCGAACCCCGGCACGATCATGTAAAGGACGTGGGCGGTGCAAAAGATGAGCAACACCCCGGTGGAGAAGCGCGCGAGGAGCTGGGTGTCGCGCTGCCAGTACACCATCGGAAGCACGTGCACCGAGAGGATCAGGAAGTAGAGAAAATAGAAAAACGCGAACCATTCGGTCGTTTCGCGCGAGACGTATTGGTCGAGGGCCACGCTCGGTTCGAAGCCGAACACGCGGAGGTCGAACGCGTAGATTCGGGCGTCGTCCGTCCAAGGACTGACGGCAGGTAGGATCTCGCGCAGTTGAAAGAACGAGCTGAGCAACGTTCCGATGACGGCGGTGCGGTAGACCAGCGACCCGGCCGAGCCACCCCAGCGCAAGAGGTGTCCCCGCACGAGGGCGATGACGAAGAGGAAGACGCCGAGATCCGCCGCGACCCGGACCAGGCAAGCGCTGCGGTCCGGACCCCTGCCGAGCATCAGGGCCACCAGCAAAGTGACCAGGTAGCCCACCATGAGCCAGTCCTGGGACGCGAAATTGCGCACCCAGGACGTTGCCGATGCGCCGGCGGGCGGGATGGCGACCGCCAGCGCGTGCGAGACCGCTCCCCCGCGCCCACGGACGTGCGCGCCAGCTCGGGTCGATCGACCTGTGCTCCGGTCAGCGGTCGTGTGTGACCGCGCTCGGTCCGTGATGGACATGCGACGCCCTATGTTTTCCTTGTTTCCAAGTAACCACGCCCGACGCGGTCCGACAACGCGAGAGGACTGCGAAACGCGCTACGCAGAAACCGGATCCGATGAAGGCTCGTAGTCATTCTCCGTCCGAACGCGTGCGAGATAGCCGATGGCAACGGGTTCGGCCAGCGCGGTCCCACCGCGATGGCGGGCAACAGGCACGAGCGGAATAGGAGGACAGCCCTAGAGAAGCCGTTCTCGTGCAACTCCTGCACGGCGACGATCCCCGCCTTCGGGATCGCGAAGACTTCGACGAAAAGTGCCCCCCCTCGCGAGGCCGAGGACGACGAGCGGCTCAGCGGAGCGGCGCATGGTGACGACGTCGCCAATCGCCACCTCATGCACGATGCGATCGCCATCGAGAAATACGCGTCCCTCACGCATTTGGCTGCGGATGGCGAGGACCTCGCCTTCGTCGACCATGCCGAGCGTCATCCGCAGCGCCTCGGCCCCTGGTCGGTAGGGTTCACGGACGACGAATTGCAGCTTTCGAGACATAAGGGGCATGACGCGCCCCCCGGCGCTCCGCTGCGCTGCGGTCGACCCCGCGGCGGGCCCGATCCAAAGACCGCTCGACTTTTGCTCCTCCTCGGCCAAGACGCGCCCCTCGGCCCTGGCGTCGATGAGCCGCAGAATGTAGCGAGACGTCGCAGCCGGCGAGGCATGACAGAAGAGGGCTTCGTTGAGAACCCGGTCATGCAGGGTGCGACCGCCGATCTCGACGCGCATCCGCGTGAGCTCGGTTCGTCGGAGCGCCCCCTCGAGGGCCGCGGCGAGTGCCTCGCGGACCGCCCCTTTGCGCGCGGCGCAGAAGAAGCCGACAGAGTGGCTCGGTGCGCTGTTGACGCCGAGAAGAGGGATCCCCGAGCCGATGCCGTGGGACGCGGCGAGCAGCGTGCCGTCGCCGCCGACTGTGACGACCAGATCACAGCGCCCCTCGACGCGGAACCCCGGAGCGCGATCGTGCCAGCTGGCCACGACGCCCAGATCGGAGAGTGCGCGGCGCACTTCGGCGATGGTCTCGGTGTGCTCGCGGTGGCCAGGGTGCATGCGGCGCACCGTCTCGTCGCCCGCTTCCAGAAGCGCGGCCACCCGAGCGTCGTTCTCTTCTTCCACCCACTTGCTCCAAGAAGACCGCTTGACCACGACGCAGACGTGCGGAGCGCCGGTCACGGTTCCAGCTCCGCCAGGCGCCGAAGCCCGAGCTCGGTCTTTGCATCGCGGATCGCGCCGCTACGGCAAAGGTCGATCGCGTCCCGGACGGGCAGCGAGAGCACCGCTCCGCAGCGCTCGAGCGCGGAGCCATCCTCGGTTGGCGTCCCCCTGGTTTTCGGGTCGACCTCGACGGCGAAGAACAGGTGTCTCTCACCGATGATGCCGGGGGCGGGGAAGGTCCATTCCCCGAGGGGGCGCACATCGCGGATCTCGGCGGTGAACCCGAGCTCTTCGCCGAGCTCGCGCCCCGCGCTGGCGGCCGGATCTTCGTCCGGCTCGACCAGCCCGGCGGGCAGCTCCCACAGCGCGCCGTCGTGGGGAGGCGCGATCGGCCGCAGCGCGCACGGAGGTCGCAACGCGGAGCGCAAGAAGACGTGACGCACCCCTTGCGCAAGAAAGTGGGCCGCGATCACCACTGCATCGAGCGCCGCGCGCGTGGCGATGTCGTACGCGAACGGCGCGCTTTCGATCCCGTCCGGGTACCGGGCGATCAAGTCGAGCCGCTGCACGTCGAGAAACCCGCCGGCCGCCTTCGACTCTGCCGTGCGGTCGCGCGCGATCACGACGCGGATGGGGGGCGGAGCGGGGAACGGAAGCACGGGCAGGCTCGTACGTTGCTGGCGGTCAGCTTATCGGGTCTCTTGTACGCTGTCGCGCCGCTGTGCGCCCCGTGGTAACGTCCGCTGCGTGTCTGGTCCCGGCAGCGACCAGGATCAATGTTTCCCAGCGAGCAGCCCCCCCGCGCCCTCGACGGATTCGAGATTTTGCGGCGCTTGGGCACCGGAGGTGCCGGGGATGTGTTTCTTGCGAGGAGTCGCGGAGGCAAGCTCGTCGCAATAAAGACGATCGCCGACGCCCGCCGCGCCGACGACTCGTTCGCCGATTCGTTCGCCCGGGAGGCGTCGGTCTGCGCGCGCTTGCTTCATCCGTGCATCGCGCAGGTTCGCGCCTTCCTCGAGGAGCCGGGGTTCGCGGCCCTCGTGTACGAATACGTGCCCGGCGTGGCCCTCGCGCGCGTCATGCGCCTCTGCCAAGCGCACGAAGTGCGGCTGCCCGACAAGGCGGGGTGGCACATCGTCGAACGCGTCCTGGCCGCGCTCGCCTACGCGCACGGCTTCCGGGACAGCAGCGGTCAGACGACGCCGATCGTTCACCGCGACGTATCGCCGTCGAACGTGCTGATCGACTGGGACGGCGGCGTCAAGATCGCGGATTTCGGGATCGCCAAGATGCTCGGCGTCTCTCCTTCCACCCGCGTGGGGACCGTGAAGGGCACGCTCGGGTGCATGGCCCCCGAGCAGGCACGCGGCGAACCGGTCGACGCGCGGGCCGACGTGTATGCGGCGGCGCTTCTCGCGTGGCGGCTCGCGACCGGCCGGGTCCCGTTTGCGAAGCACGAGAAGGACGAGTTCGAGCTCCTACGCGCGATGCGCAATCCGCGGATCAAACCACTCGACGTCATTCGTCCCGACCTCCCTGGACCCTTGCTCGATGGGATCGCGTGCGCGCTCGAAGCGGAGCCGGAGCGGCGGACAATCACAGCCGCGGAGCTCGCCGCGGTGGTGCGCGCCCATTTCGACGTCGAGGCGGGGCGGGTGGAGCTCGCGGAGCTTCTCGAGCGATGGCGGCCCACGTTCGAACGAACGGTGAAACGCACGACCGATGACGCGGGCGAGTCGGCCCCGGGGGGGCGGGTCGAGCACACGCTTCGCTACGACGAGGTCGCGCTGGCTTTCGACGAGGACCCGCCCTCCGACGGTCCGACCTTCGAGTCGCACGCCCTCCCGACCGATGCCGCGGCGCTGGCGGCATTGCCGCACGCCGAGCACGAACGGCTCTCCACGGTGCCTCCTTCAATGCCGCGCACCCGGTCGCGCGCGCCGCTCGCGTCGGCGCCCGCGTTGGTCATTTCCGTACTTGTCCTCGTCGGTCTTCTCGTCGCATTGTTGGCGTCGCTCGCGCGTCGGAGTGGCTGAGAAATAACGACCCTGGCGGATTTATTCTCGCCGCGACCCAATGCGGTGATGAAAGCTGCGGATGGATCGCCAGAACGCGAAGCGATGCTAGCGTAGAACACGGTAAAATGGCCCTTTTGGGATGGAGGTTGTCTTCTATGAAGATCGAAAAGCTCATATTCGTCGCGTCGATGGGTGCAGTAGCCATTGCGGCGAACAGCTGCTCCAGCGACAGCAGCTCAGGCAACACGATGAGCTCTGGAAGCAGCAGCGGTAGCGGCGAAGGCTCTGGAAGCAGCAGCTCTTCCAGCGGCGGGAGCAGCTCCTCGGCGGGCAATCCGCCTGGCGGCAGTAGCTCTTCGAGCGGGGCTGGCTCTTCGAGCGGCGGCAATGGCTCTTCGAGCAGCGGCGGGAGCTCCTCGAGTGGAGGCAGCTCGTCGAGCAGTAGCAGCGGGTCGTCGAGTGGAGGCAAGAGCAGTTCGTCGAGCAGCGGCGGCGGATCGAGCGGAGCCAGCAGCTCATCGAGCGGCGGCAGCGGATCGTCCAGCGGCGATATGGGCGGCTCGATGTCGATCCAGTGCGCCGGGAAGATGTGTGCCATGCCGAGCGTCTGCTGCGAGCCGTTGCCCGATGCGGGCGCGAAAGGCGGAAAGAAAGACGCCGGCGCCGCGGGCCAGGTCTGCTTGGTCGCCTGCAACTACGACACGCAAGCGCAGCTCTGCGCAAACGACAACGACTGCCAAGCGGGCCCCCCGACCTGTACCAACGGCATCTGCGTGAACTGAGGTTTTCCCGAGACGGCTCCCCTTCTCCGAGAAGGGGTTCCTCAAAAGCGCATCGCGTGCACCGGCTACCCGGCGCACGCGATGGGCGTCGCTTTCGCGACGGCGAAGGTGATGGCTACCGAAGGTACTTGGCCAGAGGCAGATTCTGGGTCTTGATGTCGCCCGCGACGAGCGCTGCGAGCTTCGCACCGCCATCCAGGTTGGTGTGCGTCGCATCGCTCCCGTTCGCGTGGAACTTCAGCGCGGCGGCCTGCGAGCCCAGCGTGTTGTACCAGGCGGTCGAGAGCGCCGTGAGGTCGATGAACGCGACGTTGTGAGCCGCGGCAGCGTTCTTGGCGGAGATCGCGTGAAGGCTCGACTGGTCACCGTCCGTCGCGCCGGCTCCGAACTGTACGCGCGCCGGCGGCGAGACCAGGATCGGCGTGACGTTCGCCGCGAGGGCGTCGGTCACGTATTTCTCGAGGTTCGCCTGGACAGCGGTGTCGGCGACCCCCTTGTCGTTGTGACCAAACTGAATCATCGCGTAGTCGCCGGGCTGCCACTTCGCCTTGATCTGGCCCCAGAAGCCACCGTAGAACGACGAGGAGCTCGCGCCGCTGTTGCCGTAGTTGGAGACCCCAATCGGCGGCACGAAGAACTCAGGCAGTATCTGACCCCATCCGCCGAATGCTCCGCCGGTCTGATCGCACTCCGTGGAGTCGCTGGCCAGGTAGATCATGATCGGCTTCGTCGCCGCGGTCGAAAGGGCGTATCCAACCGCGGAGACCTGCGGGGGAGTGGCCGCCGGCCCATAAAAGAAGAGGTCGAGCCCTGGGTACCCGCCGGGCCCACCCGCGTGGTTAGGCTGCCCTTCCATCGCGCGGACGTTGACGACGAAGGCGTATTCGACCATCTGTCCCGCAGCCGTAGTAACCGGGGCCAAGAGCCCGCGCTCCGACTCTGCGCTGATGTAGGTCGAGCCTGCCGCAGCGCCGCCCAGGGTCACGCTCACGAGGTAATTTCCGGCCTCGGACGTCCCGTCCGCGGAGGGCGTCTGGGTTGTGTTGTAGGTCGAGCCGCCGAACAGGCATTCGATGCAAACGCCGGTGGTGTCCTGTCCGGCGCAGGCATTTGTCCCGCCATTCGTCGGGTTCTGCGAGCCAGCGCCCACGGGTACCTTCTGGCACATCGAGTAGGTGGCCGCGGTGGGCATGGGATATCCCGCTGGGATGCCCGTGCCCATCGCAGGCGGCGGGGCGGTGCCCCCGGACGAACCGGCGGCCGCATCCGCGCCGCCAGAGCCTCCACTGCTGCTCGAAGAACCGCTCGGGCCCCCCCCCGAAGAGCTCCCGGAGCCCGCTCCTCCCGATCCGGATGCGGACCCAGAGGATCCTGTGGACACCATCCCCGAGCTGGACGCCGTTCCACCAGAGGGTGCGCCGCTGGAGCTCCCTGTGGTGTCGCCCGAGCTCGAAGGCGTCCCGCCGGAGCTTTGTGTCGCCGAGCCGGATGAACCTTCCCCGGTCCCTCCCGCACCTTTATCGGGGGTCGTGGTCGACGCGTTCCCCGAACACGCCATCGGCCCAACGAGCGTCAACAACGGAAGCAATGAAAGACGTTGCCGTCTGATGGCCATGGCTGTCCTCGCCCTCTGGTGCACGGCTCCCCAGGTTCCTCGGCGAGCCCAATGTCTCATTAGCACTTTGGAGGTCGACGGGAAGAGGCCAATGGTCTTTTTCGGGACCATGCCCGCCCCGGAGCCCACTTATTGCTCTTGGACTGGATTCAAACGCCCGCACTGAAATTGGTAGCCGTCCGGGCGGTCGTCGCGCGCCTTGCTTCGACTGGCTCGCCGTCGGTGCTGATGGCCGTTGCGGCAGCTAGGGGCCGCCCCTTGGGACATCGCCGGCGAAGAGTCGGTAGAAATCAGAGCGGCCCACGAAGTCAGTATTCGCAAATAGGCATTCGTCGCAGCCAACGTAGCTCTGAGTCTGCGTCTTCGCTACCAATCCCAGTGGCCACGAACCCCCGCTCATGGACCGTTCGAGCGCGTCTTCTTTCGAGTCATGGCGAGTCGCGCCCTTTGAGGTTTCCCCGAGACGGCTCCCCGTTTCTCCGAGAAGGGTTCCTTAAAGACGCATCGCGTGCACCGGCTACCCGGCGCACGCGATGGGCGTCGCTTTCGCGACCGCGAAGCTGGTGGCTTACCTGAGGTACTTGGCCAGAGGCAGATTCTGCGTCTTGATGTCGGCCGCGACGAGCGCGGCGAGCTTCGCGGCGCCGTCCAGGTTGGTGTGCGTCGCGTCGCTCCCGTTCGCGTGGAACTTTAGCGCGGCGGCCTGCGAGCCCAGCGTGTTGTACCAGGCGGTCGAGAGCGCCGTGAGGTCGATGAACGCGACGTTGTGAGCCGCGGCAGCGTTCTTGGCGGAGATGGCGTGAAGGCTCGACTGGTCACCGTCCGTCGAGCCGGCTCCGAACTGCACGCGCGCCGGCGGCGAGACCAGGATCGGCGTGACGTTCGCCGCGAGGGCGTCGGTCACGTATTTCTCGAGGTTCGCCTGGACAGCCGTGTCGGCGACCCCCTTGTCGTTGTGACCGAACTGGATCATCGCGTAGTCGCCCGGCTGCCACACCTTCTTGATGTCGCCCCAGTAGGCTCCATAGAAGGACGACGAGCTCGCGCCGCTGTTGCCGTAGTTGGAGATCCCAATCGGTGGCACGAAGAACTCAGGCAGCATCTGACCCCATCCGCCGAAGGCGCCGCCGGTCTGGTCGCACTCCGTGGAGTCGCTGGCCATGTAGATCATGATCGGCTTCGTCGCCGCCGTCGAAAGGGCGTACCCGACCGCCGAGACCTGCGGCGGAGTGGCCATCGGACCGGAGAAGAAGACGTCCAACCCCGGGTATCCGCCGGGGCCCCCTGCGTGGTTCGGCTGCCCTTCCATCGCACGGACGTTGACGACGAAGGAGTACTCGACCATCTGTCCGGCAGCGGTGGTCACGGGAGCGAGAAGGCCCCGCTCCGACTCCGCACTGATGTACGTCTGGCCCGCGGCCGCTCCGCCCAGTTGCACGCTCAGGAGGTAGTTGCCCGCCTCCATAGTGCCCGTGGCGTCGGGCGTCTGCGCGTTGTTGTAAGTATTCCCCCCGAAGAGGCACTCGATGCAGACGTTTCCCGTAGGTTGGCCGGCGCACGCCGTGCCGCTTATCGGCACCGTCTGGCACTTGGCGTAAGTGGCCGCGTCGGGCATCGGATATCCCGCCGGGATGCCCGTAGACATGGCCGGGGTCGCGGTCCCGCCGCCGGACGAACCGGATCCCCCGTCGCCGCCACCCGAGCCACCGCTGCTGCTGGAGGAGGAGCCGCTCTGGCCCTTTGTCCCCGAAGAGCTCCCGGAGCCCGCCGGCCCTCCCGAGGAGGAACCACCAGAAGACGACCCAGACGACCCCGTGGACACCGCGCCGGAGCTTGACGCTGTTCCGCTGGAGCTCCCGGCCGTGTCACCGGAGCTTGTCGGGGTTCCACTGGAGCTCCCGGCCGCTTCACCGGAGCTCGAGGCTGTGCCGCCGGAGCTTTGCCCCGAGCCGGATGATCCCTCCCCCGTGCTCGCCGGGTTGCCGGGGGGGTTGGTGGATGCACCCCCCGAACACGCCATCGGACCCATGAGCGTCAACAACGGAAGCAATGAAAGACGTTGCCGTCTGGTGGCCATAATTGTCCTCGCCTTTCTGATGTACGGCTCCGCACGTTGCTTGGCGAGCCCGAAGTCTCTTTAGCACTTTGGAGGTCGATGGGAAGCGGCTAATGGTCTTTTTCGGGACCATGGGTCGCTCCGCGTCCGAGAGCATTGCTCTTGGACTGGATTCCGACGCTCTCACTGAAATCGCTGGCCGCCTCGGCGGAAGGTCGCCCATCTCGCCGGGGATGGACGCCGGCGTGCAGCGGAACGCGGTCTGCCGGGCGGCGAACCGATGGACGCCCGCGCCGGGGCGCCGCCGGAGAGAAAGTCGGTAGAGTCGGTGGAAATGAGAATGGGCGGACGAATCACGCTATCCCAAAATGGGTATTCGCGTGCCGCCCGCGAGACTCCCTAGAATTGCAAAGCGGGCCACGTAACTTTGACTTCGAGCGGCGGCACCGACACCGAACGGCGAAGAGGCGGACAGAGAGCGAGCGCGCGAAACGAGTTCGAAACGCGAGCGCAGCTCTGGATCGGGTCGAGGTCGAGCGGCATGTGCTCGCACGGTCGCGCGCGCTGGCGCCTGAGGCTGGCGTTCCCATCCCACAAGCGCGCACGGCCCTGGCTCATGCACGACGGGAATGCCGACGCTTTCGTGCGCGTCTTCCCTCGAGTCGTGTGGGACGCCTTAGGTTTGCTACGCTTGGTGAGGAACTTGTCTCGCCCATTCCGTCTCAGCCGAAAGGAAGCCATCGCATCATGATGGTCGGCGGTGCGCCTCACGGATGACTAGCCACGAGCAAGGCATCGAGCGGATTGAACGGGTCGCGAAGCGGGCCGAGCGCCGCATGCGGCTCAGCCGAGCGCTCGGGGTCGGTTCGAAAGCGCTCTGCGCGGCTTTCGTGGTGGCGATCGCGGACGTCGGGCTGCGCAAGGCGGGTCTCGCTGGCGAGCGGCCGGTAGGGGCCGTGCTCGCGGCGGCGGGGGTCTCCGTGCTCGTCGCGTCGCTCGTTGCCTGGGCGCGGCGGCTGCCCGACCTGGCCGGAGCGCGCGCCCTCGACCGCTTTCACGGTCTGCACGACCGGTTTGCCAACGCGCTCTCCTTCGGCAGGAGCCCCGCCGCCTTGCGCACGCCGTTCATGGGTGCGGCGATCGAAGACGCTATTGCCGTGGTGGAGGGTGTGCGTCCGCGCGCCGCTGTCCCGATCACCGTGCCAAGGCCACTTGCGACGGCAGCCGCTCTCGCCGTGCTCCTCGGGGGTGTGACGCTGTTCCAACCGCGCCAGCAACACGTCCCGATTGCGCACGACAGGACGATCGAACCCGTGGACATGTCGGCCGACGATTTGGAGGACGTCCAAGATTTCCTCAAACAGGTCGACCAGACCGCTTCCAGCCAGGACACCAAGGCCGCCATTGAAGAGTTCAACAAGCTGGTCGACGACATCGCCAACAAGCGTCTCGACCGGACCGAGGCGTTCCGTCGCATGGGGGCGCTCGAGGAGAAGCTTCTCACCGGAAGCCAGGCCGACAAGCGTGCGCTCGAGGAGCAGCTCGACCGCATCGGCGACGAATTGAAGAAGGCCGAGCTGACGAAGCCGGCCGGCGAAGCGATCACGAATCACCAGCTCGACCGCGCGCGCGACGCGATGCGCGAGCTCGCGAAGAAGACGCGCGCCGGTCAGGACAAGCCGATCGACCAAGCGAAGCTCGACCAGATGCGCGAAGCCCTGAAGAAGGCGGCCGCGGATGCCGACGAGCGTCGCAGGGAGATCGAGCAGCAGCGCCAGGAGCTCGCCGACGAGATTCTCAAGATGAAGGAGAAGGCGCCGGACGGCGGTTCGGACGACGATCGAAGCCTCCTCGAGAAGAAGCAGCGCGAGCTGGAGCGGCTCGACCGGGATCTCGACGCACGCCGAGACGCGGGCCGCCAGCTCGACCGACTCGACCGGGAGCTCGAGCAGGCCGCCGAAGACTTGATGAAGGATCTGGGCCTGAGCGCACAGGATTTGGATCAAGGCGCCGAGGACATCAACCGCATGGAGCAGCAGGAGATGACGCAGCAGCAGAAAGAAGAGCTGCGCCAGAAGCTTCAGGAGCTACGCGAGCTGATGCGCCAGCAAGGGCAGGGGGGCAAAGGACAGGTCGCCCGGCTCAAACGCTTTGGCCGCACGGCGCGCGGGCAGGGCGGCTCGCAAGGACAAGGCGGACAGCCGCAGAGCGGCCAGGGCCAGAGCCAGGACGACCCGAGCGGTTCTCAGGGACAGGGCGGGCAGCAGGGACAGGATGGCCAGGGGGGCTCGCAGGGCTCCGGCCAGGGCGGAGAAACATGGGTGCTTGGGCCGAACGGCGAGAAGATCCTGATGCTGTCGAAGGGGCAGGGAGGCTCGAGCGAAAGCGGGCCGGCGGGCGGCGGCGAACAAGGCGGAGAGGCGGGGCGCCAGTGGGGGGAAGGGCATGACCCCAAGATGCAAGGCAGCGCGACCAATCCGAAGATGGGCACGGAAGACACCCAGGTGCAGGGGGCCGACACCGGGCAGGGCGGATCGCGCAGCCAGGTGATTCTCGGCGCCGCCGAGCGCGGGTTCTCGTCTCGCGGCTACAAGCGAGTTTATACCGAATACCACCAGGTCGCCGAACAGTCGCTCGCGAAGGACGAAATTCCAGGGGGCTTCCGGTCCTACGTGAAACGGTACTTTCAGCTGATTCGCCCGCGCGAAGGGCAGTGAAGGGAAGACGAGAAATGGACGCCGAATCCGTTCGCGAACAGGTGACGCTCTTCCGAAAGCGCGTCGACGAGCTGCGCGCCGAGATCGCAAAGTCGATCGTGGGCAACCGCGAAGTCGTCGACGGCGTCGTCACGTGCATGCTGTCGGGGGGGCACGCGCTTCTCGAGGGCGTTCCGGGGCTTGGCAAGACGATGCTGGTTCGCACGCTCGCCGAGGCCCTGTCGCTGACCTTTTCGCGAATCCAGTTCACCCCGGATCTGATGCCCGCGGACATCCTAGGCACGACCGTGATCGACGAGATGCAGGGAGGCGGCAAGGCTTTCGAATTTCGCAAAGGGCCGATATTCGCGAATATTGTCCTCGCCGACGAGGTGAATCGCGCGACGCCCAAGACCCAGAGCGCGCTGCTCGAGGCGATGCAGGAGCACCGCGTGAGCGTCGGCAAGCGCACGCACGTTCTCGACGAGCCTTTCGTGGTCCTGGCGACGCAGAACCCGCTGGAGATGGAAGGGACGTATCCCCTGCCCGAGGCGCAGCTCGATCGCTTCTTCTTCAAGCTGCACGTTCCGTTTCCCGGCCGAGACGAGCTGCACGAGATCCTCGACCGCACGACCGGCGGCGCGATCGAAAAGCCGCGCGCGGTGCTAGACCGCGGCGCCATCACCGAGATGCAGCAGCTCGTGCGGCAAGTCCCGGTGGCTCGCCATGTACAGGATTACGCGGTCCGAGTGCTTCAGGCGACCCATCCGGACGGTCCGGAGGCTCCAGATCTCGCCAAGCGATTCGTTCGCTACGGCAGCTCGCCGCGGGGAGCGCAGGCCCTTCTCCTCGCCGCGAAGATCCGGGCGCTCTTCGAGGGGCGCTTCGCCGCTTCGGTCGACGATATCCGCGCGGTCGTCCATCCTGCGCTCCGCCATCGGATCCTCCTCAACTTCGAGGGAGAGGCCGAGGGGGTGAAGACCGACCAGGTCATCGACGCGATCCTCAAGGGCGTCGCCGAGGCCAAACCGGAGAAGGCCTCGCGACCCGTGGCGAACTGAGACGGGATGGGTCTCCTCGACATTCTGCCCTGGCGTCGCGAGAAGGCCGCTGCCGCGTCGAGCGAGGGCACCCTCTTCGACGAGCAATTCCAGCGCAAGCTCGACTACCTTGCCATCGTCAGCCGTCGCGTGTTCGCCGGCCGGCTGCGCGCGGAGCGGCGGACGAAGAAGAGCGGCAGCGGCGTCGAGTTCGCCGATCACCGCGAATACCAGCCGGGGGACGACTTCCGGTATCTGGACTGGAACGCGTATCAGCGATTCGACCGGTTGCTGGTGCGTCTCTTCGAAGAAGAGGAAGACCTCGCGATCTATTTCATCCTCGATACGAGCGCGTCGATGGGCTTCGACCAGGGCCGGAAGCTGCGCTACGCGAAACAGGTCTGCGCTGCGCTCGCGTACGTGGGCTTGGCCAACCTCGACCGGGTGAGCATCGTCACGACGAGCGACCGCGTGCTCGAGCGCATGGCCGAGACCCGCGGCAAGGCGCGCATCTTCAAGGCGTTCCGGTTCCTCGGCGAAGTCGAGGCGGGCGGCCCGACCGACCTCGAGGACGCGATGAAGACGTTCGTCGCGCAGCACAAGCGGCGCGGCCTCGCCGTGCTCATCGGTGATCTCTACGATCCGGCAGGCTTCGAGCGGGGGATCAACGTTCTTCGCTACAACAAGTTCGACCCGTTCGTCGTCCACATCGTCGACCCGTCGGAGGCGCGGCCCAAGCTTCACGGCGACGTGCTCGTGTACGATTGCGAAACGGGAGACGAACGCGAGGTGACCGTGACCGCGAAGGTGCTGGCGCGCTTCGCCGAGGCGCACGCGCAGTACCTCGCTCGAGTCGAGCGCTACTGCTCAACCCATCAAGTCCCGTATGTGGCCGCGAGCGTCGATGTCGCCTTCGATGAGATGATTCTGCGCGTCTTCCGACGGGGCGGGTTTCTGCGATGATCCTCGCGGGGTTGCCGCTCGCCCAGCTCGCCGCGATTTTCGCCGCGGTCGGCTTCGGCGTGCTGGTGCTCTACATCTTGAAGCTTCGTCGGCGCGTGGCCGCGGTGCCTTTCTCGCCGATCTGGGAGCGCATTCTCCGCGACAAAGAGGCGACCACGCTGTTCTCGAAGCTCAAGCGTCTCGTCTCGCTCTTGCTTCAGCTCGCGCTGCTGGCACTCCTGGTGCTCGCGCTGGGCGATCCGCGCGCGGCCGAGAGCCTGCTCGCCGGACGCACGGTCGTTGTCCTCGTCGACGCGAGCGCTTCGATGCAGGCGACCGACGTCTGGCCGAGCCGGCTCGCGGCGGCCAAGGACGAAACGAAGAAGCTCGTTCGCGGCCTCGGCGGGGCCGACCGCATGCTCGTGGCACAAATGGACGCGATGGTGACGCCGCTCGGCCCCCTCACGAGCGACACATCGGCGCTGGAGCGCGAGCTCGACTCCATCCACGCGACGGACACGCGCGCCGATTTCCCGCGTGCCCTGCGCTTTGCCACCGATGTCCTGCGCGGTTACGCACGAGGCGAGATCATCGTCGTCTCCGACGGCGCGCTCGGCGAAGCGGCCGATGTGTCGGGGCCGGTTCACCTCGGTGGGGCCAAGCTCTCGTACGTCAAGGTGGGCAAAGACGCGAAGAACGTCGGGATCACCCAGTTTTCGGTTCGTCGATATCCCCTCGACAAGAGCCGCTACGAAGTGATGCTCGAGCTGACCAACACCGGGCCCGACACGGAAGACGTCGAGCTGCAGCTCCTGGGCGACGGCGCGCTCGTCGATTTGACCAAGCTGCGCCTCAGGCCTGGCGAGCGGCTGCCCCGATTCTATCCGCAGCTCTCGGGAGCGAGTCGCACGCTCGAGGCGAAGATCGCAAGGGCGGACGGAACGCGCGACGACCTGCCGGCCGACGACCACGCGTACGCGCTCTTGCCCGAGCGGCGCCGCGCCAAAGTGCTCGTCGTGACCGAAGGCGACACGTATCTCGACGCGGCGCTCCTGCTCGACGGTTACCTCGACGTGACGGACGTCGAGCCCAAGGCGTACGCCGCGGCGATCGGAGGGGGCGACTGGGACGCGGTGATCTTCGATCGCGTGACGCCCGCCGAGATGCCGAGAACGAACGCCCTCTACCTCGACCCTCGCGGCCCGGGCGCTCCCGTGAAAGTCGACCGAGAGCTCAAGCAGCCAGGATTCGACAAGATCGACCGCCGGCACCCTGCGGTCCGCTTTCTGGCGCTCGACGACGTCAACATCGCGGTCGGCCACAGGCTGGTGCCCGAGGTCGGCGACCACGTCGTCGGGGCGGCCGATCGCGGCGAGTCGCCGATCCTGGTCGCTGGGGCGCGAGGCGGGCACAAGTTCGTCGCGATGGGATTCGATGTGCGCGACAGCGATCTGCCGTTGCGGGTCGCCTGGCCGCTGTTCGTCCTCGACTGCATCGACTGGTTCACCGACGAAGACGCCCAGTACCTCTCGAGCCTGCGCACCGGTGAGGTGTGGCGCCTACCGGTCGGAGCGACCGCGTCGCAAGCGACCGTCAAGCTCCCGGGCGGCCTGTCGCAGTCCGTCCCGGTGCACGAAGGAAGGGCCGTGCTCCTCGGCGAGCGATCCGGCTTCTACGAGCTGACGGCCGGGGGGGAGACGAGCACGTTCGCCGCGAACCTCCTCGACGCGTCGGAAAGCGCCATCGCTCCGCACGACAATGTTCTCGTCGCGGGAAGGGAAGCCGGAGCGGTCGAGGGGTTCCACGCCGGCGTGCGTCGCGAGATCTGGATCTATCTCCTCCTGGCTGCCGCACTGCTCTCGGCGCTCGAGTGGGCGACGTACCATCGCCGGGTGACCGTATGACCTTCGCGTCGCTCGTCAAGCGTGCGGGTTGGGGAGCGCTCGTCGTCGGCGCCGGCGTGCTCGGGCTGTGGATGTACATGCGGTACGTCTGGTATGCGGGTCCATCGATCACGTGGAGTCGCGGGGAGAACGAGTACGAGCTGCTCGCGCCGCGCATGCTGGGCATCGCGCTCCTCGGACCGTATCTCCTGTGGATGATTGGGCGCAGCCTGGCGGACCTCCCGCCGGTCCAGCGCGCCCTGTCGCTGATCCTTCGCGTGGCCTTCGTCGCGGTGCTCGCGCTCGGCCTGGCCAGGCTCGCGCGCTCGGCGACGACCCAGAAGGTGTGCACGGTCTACCTGGTCGACGTCAGCGACAGCGTCGCGGATGCGGCGCTCGACGACGCTCGCGCCGAGGTGCAAAGGGGACTGGACGCGAAGCTCGAGAGCGATCTCGTTCGGCTCGTGTCGTTCGCCAAGCGCCCGCGCGTCGTTCCGATCGACGATGGACGCCACGTTACCGCGCCTCCAATCGAGCGCCACGGCCAGGGGCTAGGGACGGCCACGGACATCGCGAGCGCTCTCCAGCTTGCCTACGGCCTCTATCCGGAAGGGTACCTGCGCCGCGCGGTGATTCTGTCCGACGGCGTGCAGACCGACGGCGATCTGCTCGCGGAGGCGAACCGCGCCAAGAGCTACGGCGTAAGGCTCTTCGCTGTCCCCTACAGGCGCCCGGTCCCTGGGGAGGTCGCCGTACGCGATCTGCACGTTCCCGAGCACGTGCGCGAGGGCGAGACATTCGACGTTCACGCGCAGGTGTTCTCCAGTGTGAAGCAGACGGCGAAGCTCGTGCTCAAGCAAGGCGACGTCGTCAACGGCCTGGACGGGGTGAAGCAGGTCGATCTCGAGCCAGGGGACAACGACGTCGTCTTCAAGAGCAAAGCGGCGGTTCCGGGCGAGGTGACGTACGCGCTCGAAGCCAGCGACATGCAGCAGGATCGGTTCAAAGAGAACAATCGCGCCACGGCGATCGCCGCCGTTCTCGGCAAACCGGTCGTGCTCTACGTCGACGGCGACCCCGCGCGCTCGAGCTATCTCGCGTCGGCACTGGCGGCGCAGCAGTTCAACGTCGATACCAACGATCCGCTGCCGACGACGTTGCGCGAAGCCGAACGGTACGACTTCATCGTGCTGAGCGACATGCCCTCCGAGCGGGTGTCTCTCACGCAGCAAGAAACGATCGAACAGTACGTCCGCGACCTCGGGGGCGGGTTTCTCTTCGCCGGCGGCGAGCACGGCTACGGGCTCGGCGGCTGGTATCACACGACGATCGAGCGGATCCTTCCCGTGCGAATGGACGCCGAGAAGCGACGCGACGATGCGGAGGTCGCGATGGCGCTGGTCATCGATCGCTCGGGCTCGATGAGCGGCCTGCCACTCGAGATGGCTAAGCAAGCGGCCAAGGCCACGGCCGACACGCTCGCGGGCGACGACCTGCTCGAAATCATCGCCTTCGACTCGCAGCCTACGCGGATCGTGCGAATGACGCCCGCCAAGCACCGCGCGCGGATCCAGAACGACATCGCGCGCATCCAGGCAGGAGGCGGCACGGAGATCTTTCCTGCGCTCGACGCCGCCTATCAGGCGCTGTCGACGACGCGCGCGAAGAAGAAGCACGTCGTCTTGCTCACCGACGGGCAGGCCCCGCAGAACGGCATTCGCGATCTTGTTCAGGCGATGGCGGCGGAAAGCATCACGGTGACGACAGTCGGCCTCGGGGGCGGCGTCGACGAGAACCTGCTCCGGACCATCGCCGACGTCGGCGGAGGCCGCTTCTACAAAGTGGCCGACCCGCAGTCGCTCCCGCGCATCTTCACCCGCGAGACGGAGATGGTGAGCCGTTCGGCCGCGGTCGAGGAGTACTTTCAGCCGCACGTTGCGTCGTCGGCGGATTTCCTCCACGGAGTCGATATCGGGGGCGCACCGTTTCTGCACGGGTACGTCGCGACCAAGCTCCGGCCCGCGCCCGCGCAGCAGATTCTGGAGAGCGAGCTCGGAGAGCCGATTCTGGCACGCTGGCACGTGGGCCTCGGCTGGACGATGGCGTGGACGAGCGACGTGAAGAATCTCTGGGCGGTCGAATGGCTGCGCTGGCAAGACTGGGGTCAGTTCTGGGGGCAGCTCGTTCGCGAGCACATGCGGCAAAAAAAGCGGCAAGTATACGACATGCAGGCGGCGATCGATCCCGCGACGGGGCGGGTGCGCGCCGCGCTCGACGCCATCGGTCTCGACGACCGTTTTCAAAACGGCTTGGATGCGTCGCTGACGATCGCCGGGATGTCCGGTGGCCCCCAGGTGACGATTCCCATGCCGCAGACGGCTCCCGGGCGCTACGAGGCGGACTTCCCGCTCGATCACTACGGCTCTTTTCTCCTGCATGCGTCGCTCGCGAGGTCGATCGACGATCATCTGGGCTCGGCCAAGGGGGCGACCGTGGCCGAGAGCTTCGGTCACGTGACCAACTCATATCCGCGGGAGTATCTCGCGCTCGCTGCAGACGTCGCCACCCTGGGGCACGCCGCTGTAGCCACGGGCGGCTCGCTCGATCCGGCGCCGACCGCCGTCTTCGATCCGGCGGGCGAGGTCATTCGCTACCACCAGGATCTCTGGCCGCGCCTGGTCGGCCTGGCGATCGCAATTCTGCTCCTCGACTTGCTCGTGCGTCGCGTGCGCCTGTTCGACCGAAAGCACACCGCGAGGCCGGCCGGGAAACGCGCCGGTTTGACCGTAGCGTAGAAATCCCATCGCTCCCGACGCGCGCATGCGCTATGCGGCCTCACACAACGGCGTCTTATCGAGGGGCATCGAACCCGGGAAAGGACGCCGCCATGCGAGCCGCCGCCGTGACGACGACCGAGCACTCCGACTTCCAACCGATCCGTGGACGCGACGATCTCGTCGCGCCTTTCGTCGAGGCGTGCAAGCCGCCGGCGGAATGGCGCGTGGGCCCGGAGATGGAGAAGTTCGGCATCTTCGAAGACACGCGTATGCCGCTTCTCTACTCCGGGCGGCGGAGCGTTCTGCACATCCTCGAGGTGCTCGCGAGCGCACATGGCTGGAGGCCCGAGCGCGAGCACGAAGGCGGCCCGATCGTGGCGCTCACGCGCGGCGACGCGTCGGTCACGCTGGAGCCCGGCGGCCAGCTCGAGCTCTCGGGCGGCAAGAGCGACACCATTCACGAAGTGTGCGCCGAAGTGCGCGCCCACATGCGCGAGATCGGCCCTGTCTCGCGTTCGATGGGCGTGCGCTGGCTCGGCGTGGGCTTTCATCCGTTTGCCCGCCGGGAAGACTTCGAGTGGGTACCCAAGCAGCGATACGGCGTGATGAAGAGCTACCTGCCCACGCGGGGGGCGCATGCGCTCGACATGATGCTTCGCACGTGCACGGTTCAAGCGAATTACGACTATTCGAGTGAAGAAGACGCAATGCGCAAGATGCGTGTCGCGCTCGCGCTGGCTCCCCTCACGACGGCGATGTTCGCCAACAGCCCTTGGAAGGAAGGGCGCGCGCACGGCGGCCTGACGTACCGAGGGCGCATATGGCTCGACGTGGATCCCGACCGCGGCGGTCTCGTGCCCCAGCTTTGGAAGAAGGGAGCCCGTTTCGACGACTACGTCGAATGGGCGCTGGACGTGCCCATGTTTCTCTTCAAGCGCGACGGTCACGCGATCGCGAACACCGGGCAGACGTTCCGTTCTTTCCTCAAGAGTGGCTTCGACGGACAGCACCCCACGATGGATGACTGGAAGGTGCACCTGAACACGCTCTTTCCCGAGGTGAGGCTGAAGAAGACGATTGAGATCCGCGGCGGGGACATGCAATCGACCGACATGGCGTGCGCCCTGCCCGCGCTCTGGACGGGACTCTTCTACGACGACACGGCCTTGCGTGAGGCCGAGTCGCTCGTCGACGACTGGGGCCACGACGAGCTCGCGGAGCTTCGCTCGCGGGGATGGCGTGACGGGCTTCGAGCAACGTTTCGCAAAGCGCCGCTCGCGGCGGTCGCGGAGCGAGTGCTCGCGCTGGCCGAAGGGGGGCTCGAGCGCCGCGCGCGCATCGACGCCTCCACCGGCAAGGACGAGCGAATCCACCTCGCGAGGCTGCGGAAGCTCGTGGGTGAGGGGCGCACGCCGGCAGACGTTCTGCTGGAGGGCTTCGAGAAGGAGAAGGACCCCGCCGCGGCCATGGTCGAACGGTCGGCCCTGAGCTGGGCGTGACGGCGGCCGGTCACCCCGCGCCGTGCACCGCCTCCACGAAGGCTCTCACCCGCGCCATGTCCTTCGTCCCCGGCGAGGTTTCGACGCCGCTCGCAACGTCGACGCACCACGGGCGCACCTGTCGAATCGCGGTCGCCACGTTCTCCGGCGTCAATCCTCCCGCGAGGACCAGCCTCCGGCGCTTGGCCAGCCCGACCACCAGCCCCCAATCGAACGCCCGGCCCGTTCCGCCCAGCGCCCCGCTGACTTTGGCGTCGACCATGACGTATTCGCCAGGCGTCGCGTCCGCCAGGGACACGTCCTCGTCGGCGGCCACGCGCACCGCCTTGTATGCGTGCGGAAGAAGCGCGATCACGTCGCTCGACGGTTCGTCACCGTGCAGCTGCAGGCAGCCGATGCCAGTCCGTTCGCGAAGCGCGCGCATCGCGTCGACCGTTCGATCCGCCACCACGCCGACCACCAGCGCCTGAGCTTGCACCGCCCGCACAATCCCGCGGGCCACGTCCTCGTCGATGCGCCGCGCGCTCGATGCGACGAAGTTGACGCCGATGGCATCTGCCCCTGCTTCGACGCATGCAACCGCCTGATCGGCGGAGGTCACGCCGCAGATCTTGATCCGGGTCATGCGTCGATTTTGAGCAGCTCTTTGACTTTGGCAATCACCTGCGGCGCCTGAATCGGCTTGGTGATGTACGCATTCGCGCCGAGCTGAAGCGCGCGGTTGCGGTCTTCGTTCGAGCCCTCCGTCGTGATGACGATGATGGGAACGTCCTTGTGGGCCGGGTCGGTGCGCACGCGCTTCACCAGCTTGAGCCCGTCCATGATCGGCATGTTGATGTCGGTCAGGATGATGTCGAACTTCCCAGCGGCCAGCTTTCGCAGCCCGTCGACCCCGTCGTCCGCCTCGGTGACGCGCAGGTCTTTCACGCGCGACAGGGCGAGCACGAGAAGCTGCCGCATCATGGGCGAGTCTTCGACGACCAAACAGGAAAATTGGGCGCTCATCTCGTTCGGCGTTCCTGCCTCTGGCGTTTATACGGTCGGCTCACGAATGGCCAAATCCCATGCTCGGCAATCATCGGGCTAGGCACACATCTCACGGATCGATTCGGCGCTCGGGAGGCGCCCGCTCTGCGTGGCCCAGATGTTCGCCGCGACGAGGACTCCGCCGGCGTGCGCGCCGAGGAGCTTGAAGAGCTCGCGATCGACGGTCACGAATCGCGTTTTGTGGCCCAACAGCGCATAGATGACGATTGCGCCGACCACCCGCTCCCCCATCTGCAGCGGAATGCAAGCCGCCGGGGGCGAGGTGATGTCCCCCTCCGCCACGTGCGGAACGCCCGTCAGGAACGTGCGTTCGATGACAGCAGCCACGCCGTCGGGCATCGATCCGTGCGTGGCGATCGTCGGCAACGTCGTGATGTCGACGCCTTCGCTGATGACGGGCGTCAGTCGGCGCCCCTGCTCGTCAGTGAAATAGATCGCCGCCGAGCGCGCGCCCACGAGCTGCACGAGCAGCTCCTTGACGTTCTTGACCACGGCGCGGGCTTCCAACGTCGCGTGAAGCTGGAAGCTCGCGACGTACAGGTTCGCAAAGCTCTCCAGCTCCGATTCGATCTCCGCAAACCGGTTGGTCACCCGACTGGTGAGCTCCTCTTGTTGATGCACGGTCGACAGAAGGCGCGACTTTTCGCGCTCCAGCTCGTCGATCTTCGTCAGTAGATCGCGGATCGCGCGGTCGCTCGCCAACTGAGTCTTGAGCGACGCGTTCTCTTCCTCGTATTTCGTCAGCTGCTCCTGCAACCGGCGGTTCTCCCCCACGAGCTCGTCGGTGAGCTCGGCCCCGCGGCGAAAGAAAGTCTGCAGAAAGGCGTCGCGCTTCTCCTTGAGCTCCGTGCCGACCGTCGGGCCGGGCCGATCGCTGAGGAGCGATCCGCGAGCCTTCTTCTCGCTCATGCGCTCGATCGTATCACTTCTGGCCCGCACCTTCGCGGCCGAGCTGTGTGAGCCACGTTCCAAGCTCCCCGACCATCACACGGGGTGCGCGACGAAGCGCCGCGATATCGCGGCTGCCGGTGAGCAGCATCGCCGCCCGGAGCTCCGTCTCGACGGCGTCCAACCATGCCATCGCACCTTGCCGTCCGCCCGCCGACAGCGCGCGCAAGACCGGTCGCGCTATCCCGGCGGCGCTCGCGCCCAGCGCGATCGCGCGGGCCACGTCGAGCCCCGTTCCGATCCCCCCTGTGGCCACGATCGTGTCGAACCCCAACGGCGAGAGCAGAGCCACCGAGGCCCCCGTCGGTATCCCCCAGTCCCAGAGCGCTTCCCCGAGCTGGCGGGCCGCTTCGTCGCCGGCGGCCGCGGCGCGTTTCGTCTCGACGCCCACCCACGATGTGCCTCCGGCTCCTGACACGTCGACGTGGCGCACACCGACCTCGCGCAGCCGCCTTCCGACCGAGGGGCCGATGCCGCATCCGGTCTCTTTGACGATCACGGGAAAGCCCAGATCGCTCACGAGCCGCGCGATCGTCTCGAGTCCGCCGGAAAAATCGCGATCGCCACCCCCCTGTACGATTTCCATCGCCGGGTTGAGGTGCACGCAGAGCGCGTCGGCGCCCACGTCTTCGATGAGCGCACGAAGGTCGCTCGTCGTCATCGACCGCGCTTGGACCACCCCCACGTTGCCGAGGACGAGCGTTTTCGGAGCGAGCTCGCGGACGCGGTACGTCGCTCCGCTCCCCGGGCGCACGTGCATCGCACGCTGGCTGCCCAGACCGAAGCCGTAGCCCCGCTCTTCGGCGATGCTCGCCAGCTCGCGGTTGATGCGCCCAGCCTCTTCCGTGCCGCCGGTCATCGATGCGATGACGAGCGGGGCGCGCAGCGTCTTGCCCAGGATAGAGATCGACGCATCGATCTCCTCCAGCGCCATGTCGGGCAGGGCGTCGTGCACGAGGCGAACGCATTCGAGCAACGTCGACGCGCGTCGGAAGCCGACGTCGCCTTCCGCGCAAAGGGTCAGGTGGTCGTCTTTGCGCTGTCCGATGCCGCTCATCCTGCGGTGCCGATCGTAGCGCGAGACCGGCGTCGCGCCGAGCCCTCCACGCACTCGTCAATCTTCAAAGAAATGTGAAAGTGCGCGGACTTGTATGAAAAATCAGGGGGCGAGTAGGTTGACGCCCCACGTGTTGGCACCTAGGCTCGGCCTCGCGCGCGATGGTACCGGCAAACCGCACATTCTCCGAAAAGCGAGACCACTCCGACGACCGGGCCATCCGCGACCAAGGAGCGTTCGAGTCGTTCGTCGCCGACGTGAGGGGCTGCGTCGATGGGTGGCTGGCGTCGTGGCTCGATGTGCGCGTGTCCGAGGCTCGCCGCCGCGGGCCCGATGTCGCCGTCGTGGCAGACGCGGTGCGGCAACTGGTTCTGCGCGGCGGCAAGCGGATGCGGGCGGTCCTCCTGGCGGTGGCCTATCGCGCGTGTGGCGGCGATGGGGCGCTCGACGTGATCGCCCCGGCCGGAGCGGCGCTCGAGCTTCTCCAAGCCTACTTGCTGGCGCACGACGACTGGATGGATGGCGATGACGTCCGCCGCGGAGGCCCCAGTGTGCCGGCGATGATGCGCGCGCGCTTCGGCGGCGAGAGCTCCGTCCTGGAAGACACCTCCCCCCCCTCGACGACGCGCGGTCAGCACCGCTGCGACGCAGCCAGCGTCTTGGCCGGTGACCTGGCCGCTGCGTGGGCGCTGGGGTCGATGCTCGAGCTGACCATCGCTCCCGCGCGCGTCACGCTTGCCCTGAAGGAGCTCGGGCGCGTGGAGGCCGACGTCGTGCAAGGGCAAGTGGTCGACGTGTGTACTGCGTCGTCGGATCGCGCCGACGTGGAGGCGGGGTACGCCCTCAAGACGGGGAGCTACACGGTCCGGGGACCGATCCTCATGGGTGCTCACCTCGCGGGCGCGAGCGACCCGCAGATCGAGTCGCTCACCGCGTTCGCCGAGCCACTCGGGGTGGCCTTCCAGCTCCGTGACGACGTGCTCGGGACGTTCGGCGATGCTACGCTGACGGGCAAGCCGTCGGGTGGCGACCTGAAGAAGGGAAAGCACACGGCCCTCGTGGTGGACGCCATTCGAGAACCGCGAGCGCGAGAGCTGCTATCGCGCGTGATGGGCCGGTCCGACGCAGCGGACTCGGATACGGCGGCCGCGATCGCTGCCATCGAAGCGTCGGGTGCGCGGGCGCGCGTCGAGGAGCGGATCGCATGGCTCGCCGGCGGAGCGCTGCGAGCGCTCGACCGGGCGTGTCTCACCCCGCCGGGACGATCGCTCTTCGCGCAGGCCGTCGTCGCACTCACCGAGAGGGACCGCTGAATGAAGGGCGAAGGAGCCGACGTGCGCGGCTGGATGGGTCGTGCTTGCGGAAAGGTCATCCTCCTTGGCGAGCACGCCGTCGTCTATGGGGTGCCGGCGATCGCCGCCGGGATCGATCGAGGCGCACGCGCGCGAACGACGCCGATGGCGCGGGGGCCGAGTCGTTTGCACGTGCGCGGCTGGAACATCGACGTGGACGAGAGCGAGCCTCGCAACGATCTCGCGTCCGCGTTCCGAGCGCTGCTCGAGGCCGTGCGGGTGGACGTACCTTCGCTTCCACCGCTGGCGGTCGAGGTCGAGGCCGACCTCCCTCCCGGCGGGGGGCTCGGCTGCTCGGCGGCGATGGGCGTCGCCATCGCGCGGGCAGTCGACTCCGGCGTCTCGGACGACGTTCTGCAGGGGCGAGCGATGGCGTGGGAGCGGGTGTTTCACGGAAACCCGAGCGGCGTCGACGCCGCCGTGGCCGCGCGCGGCGGGTGCATCTTCTTTCGTCGGGGCGAACCGCTCGAGCCGGTGCGAGCGCGCGGCACGCTGCGCCTTTGCGTCGGCAGTACGGGACTGCCCTCGAGCACCAAGTCGATGGTCGACGCGGTCGCGCGCATGCGCATCAGCCGACCGGAGGTCGTCGAGAAGGCCTTCGAGGCCGTGCGCTCGCTGGTCCACGGCGCGCGACATGCGATCCTGGAGGGCGATCGCTTCACCCTGGGCAGGCTCATGGACTCGAACCAGACCCTGCTGAGCGCTCTTTTCGTATCGACCCCGGACATCGAGCGGATGTGCGCCATCGCTCGCGCCGCGGGGGCGCTTGGCGCCAAGTTGACGGGTGCGGGAGGAGGCGGAAGCGTCGTCGCGCTCGTGCCATCGGCCTCGGTGGGTGACGACGTGCTCGCCGCATGGCGAAATGCCGAGTTCGACGGGTTCGCGACTTCTGTCGTTGCCGAGGCGCGCTCGCAGGTCTTGGAGAGCGAGTCGATGCCGTGAGCGAAGCGGTCGCACAGGCCCATCCCAACTTCGCGCTGAGCAAGTACTGGGGGAAGCGCGCGGGGGCGGGGAACTTCCCCGCGGTGCCCAGCCTCTCGTTCACGGTGACCGGCTTCTCGACGCGCACGGCGGTCCGATTCGACGGGTCATTGTCGACCGATTGCGTCGTCCTCGACGGTGAGGAAGTCGCCGGCCGGCCCCGAGCACGCGTCGTGGAGCTGCTCGATCGGGTCCGCCGGGCGGCTGACGACAGGCGCTGGGCCCGGGTCGTATCGAACAACGACTTTCCCTCCGCCAGCGGACTCGCGTCGAGCGCCTCCGGATTCGCGGCGCTGGCCGTCGCGGCGGTCCGCGCCGCAGGGCTCGACTGGGACGCGGCGCGGGTGAGCGACCTCGCTCGACGGAGCTCGGCCAGCGCGGCGCGGAGCGTATTCGGCGGTTTTGTCGAGCTGGCAGCCGGGGACCCCGGCGCGACGGAGGGCGATCTGCTGGCAGCGTGTCCGGTCGCCCCGGCCGCGCACCTTCGGTTGGAGGTGCTGGTCGGGATCACGACCGAAGAGCCGAAGGCGGTCGGATCGAGCGAAGGGATGCGCTTGACGATGGAGCGCAGCCCGTATGCGCGAGCCTGGCTCGAAGAGGCGCCCAAGCTGCACGTGCGGCTGCGAGAGGCGCTTCTGGCGGGCGACTTCGCTCGGGTGGGCGAGCTGACCGAGGCGAGCGCCCTGGCCATGCACGCGAGCGCGATCGCAGCGGGCGTCGTGTATTGGAATGGCGCGACGCTCGAGGCGCTGAGGACCGTGCGCGCGCTGCGAGACCGCGGGCTCGCCACGTACGCCACGATCGACGCAGGGCCGCACGTGAAAGTGCTGGCGCAGCGGGAGGACGCCGAGCGCGCGTGGTCTGCGCTGCAGGCGACGCCCGGGGTGCTGCGGGTCGTGCGCGGGCAGGTGGGGGAGGGCGCGCGCCTCGTCTCCGGGGAGGCTGCATCATGAAGGCGATTGCGCCGGGGAAGCTCGTGTTGACGGGCGCCTACGCCGTCCTCGACGGCGCACCCGCGATCGTGGCCGCGGTCGATCGCTACGCCGTGGCGGACGCGTCGCGTGCGGACATCGACGACGATCGCCCGCCGGAGGTCGACGTCCGCGCTCTCTACGACCAGAGCGGCCGCAAGCTCGGCCTCGGTTCGAGCGCGGCGGCGCTCGTCGCTTCCCTGGGCGCTCGTGCTCTGGCCCGGGGCGAGGACCCGCGCTCGTCCGGCGTGCGAGCCCGCATTTTTCGTGAAGCCAGGGAAGCCCACGCGCGCGAGCAAGGCGGCGGCAGCGGCGTCGACATCGCCGCAAGCGTCCACGGAGGGGTGCTTCGGTACGCGGTCGACGCGAGAGGTGACGCGAACATACGGCCGCTGGATCTTCCACCCCGTGTCCACCTGGCGGCGTACGATTCGGGGATGAGCGCGCGCACGAGCGACATGCGAGCTCGCTTCGACGCCTCGCGCCCGAGCCTTGCGGCGAGCGGGCTCCTGACCGCGCTGGCAGACCTCGCGAACCGGGCTTCGGCGGCCGCGGAGGCCGGCGACGGTCTGTCGTTCATCCGCGCGTCTCACGAATTCGGATGCGCACTGGCAGCCGTGGGCAAGGCTTGCGACGCGCCGATCGTTCCCCCCCCGTTCGCGGAGCTGGCGGCGCTCGCCGATCGGGAAGCCGCCGCGTTTCTTCCTTCCGGCGCCGGCGGGGGAGATGCGGGCGTCTGGCTCGGACTGGCCCCCCCTTCCGCCGCTTTCGCGTTGCGCGCGCGAGCGTTGTCGATGCGCCCCCTCGCGCTCAACATCGACCGAGGCGGCCTCCGCGCCGAGTCATCGTCATGACCTCCAAGTCGGCCAAAGCGCCCGTCGGCGCTCCACTCCCGAGGAAATTGCTCCAATGACTCGAAGCTCTCGACTCCCCGGCTTTCACAAAGTGACCGTTCGCGAGCGACGGGCCCTCGTCGGTGACGCGACGTCTGTGGGCATCGCCGACATCGAGCTCGCCCTCCACGGGGGCGGGCTCGAAGCGACCACGGCTGACAAGTTCGTGGAGAATGTGCTCGGCACCTATTCGCTCCCGTACGGCGTCGCCCTCAACGTGCGCGTCAATGGTCACGACTACGTCGTGCCGATGGTGATCGAAGAACCCAGCGTCGTGGCGGCCGCGTCGAACGCGGCCAAGATGGTGCGCGAGGGGGGAGGCTTCGTCGCCGAAGCGGATCCGCCCCTGATGATCGCGCAGGTGCAGCTGCGCGAGGTGTCCGACGCAGACGCGGCTGTCCGGCGGGTGCTCGAGAGCGAGAGTGAGCTCGTCGATCTGGCGAACCGCTCCATCCCCGGGCTGGTCGCGCGTGGCGGGGGCGCAAGGAGCGTCGAGGCTCGCGTCCTGGCTGACGACGTCATCGTCGTTCACCTGGTCATCGACTGCCAGGACGCGATGGGAGCGAACTTGGTCAACTGCGTCGCCGAAGCGGTGGCCGACAGGCTCGCGGCCTTGGCGCGAGCGCGCGTCGGCCTGCGCATCCTCTCGAACCTCTGCGACAAGCGCCGCGTTCGTGTTCGCTGCCGCGTCCCGGCGGAGGCACTCGCCGCGGGCGACATGAGCGGAAGCGACGTAATCGACGGAATGGTCAACGCCTCGCGGTTCGCCGAGCTCGATCCCTACCGGGCAGCGACCCACAATAAAGGGATCATGAACGGCATCGACTCCGTCGCGATCGCGACGGGGAACGACTGGCGTGCCGTGGAAGCAGGGGCGCACGCGTTCGCGGCGCGCACGGGGCGATACCAGCCGCTCTCCACGTGGCGACGCGATGGCCAGCACGCCGTCGGCATGCTCGAGCTACCGCTTGCGCTGGGAACGGTCGGAGGAACGCTGCGCGTTCACATGGGTGCTCGTCTGTCGCTGCGGCTACTCGGGGTGAGCGACGCCCAGCAGCTCGCGTGCATCGCCGCCTCGGTGGGCCTGGCTTCCAACCTCGCCGCGGTCCGCGCCCTGGCGACGGACGGCATCCAGCGAGGACATATGGGGCTGCACGCGCGCTCCGTGGCGGTCGCAGCGGGCGCGACCGGCGATTGGGTGGAGAAGGTCGCGGCGATGATCGTGGAGGCGCGCGACATTACCGTAGAGGGTGCGCGTAAGGCCCTCGACGTGCTGGGTGCCGAGTCGCGTGACGCCCCGCCGACCATGGCGATTGAGACCTAGGACAGGCTCAAAGGAAAACGTGACCGAGGGGGATAGATGGCGTAGTTTTCCACTGTGCCGCGAGACGCAGACGAATCGCGCCAGTCCATGCGATGGAGCGAGCCGCCCCCCGGCGACCCGCACCGCGACGTCACGGGCGCGCTGCACGATGTGTCCAACGCGCTCACCGTGTTGCTCGGGTGGGTCGCCGAAGCTCGCTCCGGCGGCGGTTCCGCCGAGCACGTGGAGCGCGCGCTCGCAATCGTGGAAGGCCGCGCTCGTTCGGCGCGTGATCTGGCGCGGCGCGCGATCGGCGCACCGTCGATCATCGACGACCGGGAAGACGTGCTGGATCACGTCATCGACGATGTGGTCGAAGCCTTGTCGGTGGAGGCGCAGCGCGCCGGGGTGACCATTCTCTTCGCCGCTCGTTCCCCCGGCGTCCACATCCCGCTCGCGGCCGACGCGTCGCAGATCCTCACGAACCTGCTGCTCAACGCGCTCGCGTGGGCTCCTCGAGGAACGCGGGTCACCGTCGAGTCCCGCGTCGAGGCCGGGTCGCTGGCGCTGTATGTTCAGGATGAGGGCCCCGGTGTTCCGGTGGGCCAGGCGGGGAGGATCTTCAGCGGGGCCACGGGTCGCGAGGGCGGAGCGGGCGTTGGGCTGAAGCACGCGCGCGCCCTCGCCCGGGCCGCCGGCGGAGAGCTCGAGCTGCTGGGAGGCGGGGGCGCACGGGGTGCGCGCTTCCGGCTGCGCTGGCAGCGATTCGAGACCAAGATTCCATTGGCGCCCGTTTCATCGCCGCGTCCCGCGACGCTCGCCGGCACGCGGGTGCTCGTGTTGGAAGACGACCCGGACGTCGCGGGGCTCCTGGAGTCCGCCCTGGGCGCTCGCGGCGCGCACGTTGCGGTCGCCCGCACGGTGGACGAGCTCCGGCATCACGCCGTCAATCGCCACGACGCCGCGCTGATCGACCTATCGCCCATCGCCCACGACGTGCGCGGCGCGGTCGAGCTGCTCCGGCGCGGGTCGCCGGAGGTTGCGCTCGTCTTCATCAGCGGGAGCGCCGTTGGCTTTCCGGAGGGGCTCGACGCGGATCGAGTGCGTTGGGTGCGAAAGCCGTTCGACGTGGCGGAAATCGTGGCCGCTATCACCCAGACGCGTCCGATCCGGCGGCCCGCGGACGGCCTGGCGGGGTCGGACGGCGCCGACGAAGAACCGTCGACACGCCCCTGACGGCTCGTTTTGTCCTGACCGGTCCTTCGCGGGAGGAGCTCTGCGCATGTCGAGGCTTCGGGTCAACGCGTTTGGAGTGTCTATCGATGGGTACGGCGCCGGTCCTGACCAAGCGCTGGATAACCCGATGGGCGTCGGAGGGATGGCGCTGCACCAGTGGGTCTTTGGCACGAAAACATTCCAGAAGATGCACGCCGACTTCGCTGGACCGGTGGTCGGTGACCAGGTTGGCCAGACGCAGATATGTCCGAGGTCGTAGAGGGCGACGTGATGGTCTGCTCGAGGAGCTCGGCGACGGTCGCGCGCTCCCGACCATCGTCGCCTCATTGGCCGATTCCGACGCGGGCGTGCGTGAAGCGGCCCAATCTGCGGTGCGCGAGTTTCGCGGGGAAGGGGCGCTCGGGCCGCTCGTCGAAGCAGCTTCGCACGACCATGCCGAGGTGCGTGAGTGGGCGCTCGTTGGTCTTCGGGAGCTCCGGTCGCCAACGGCCATGGGCGTCTTGCTCGCTGCGTTGACGGACCCCGTGGCCACCGTGCGGCGCGCCGCGGTGGTCAGCCTGGCGTACCTACACAGGCCGCAGGCCGTGCCTGCGCTGCTTGCCCGCCTGGAGGACGAGGACGCGGGCGTCCGACGTCTGTCGCTCGCCGCGCTCGCGCGAGGGGCGCGTCGCCCCGAGCTCACCGTGACGCATCTTGCCGCGCGTCTAGCTGACGGCGACTGGCAGGTGCGCGTCGAGGCAGCGACGGCGCTGGCGGGCCTCGGCGCAGAGGCCCTGCCCGCGCTGATCCCGGCGTTGCACGACGACCATTGGCAGGTTGTGAAGGCGGCCGCCACCGCGCTCGGCTCGCTCGGAGGTCGCGGCGCGGCGTCGCACCTGATGCCCCTTCTTGCCAGCTCGGAGGCTGACGTCCGCAAGGCCGCCGCCGAGGCTCTCGGACAGCTGGGATTCGAGGGGGCGCGGTCTTCTCTCTCCGGGCTGGAGAAAGACCCCGACATCGAGGTACGCAAGGCGGTCGGCCGAGCACTCAAACAGCTCGCGCGGCCGGCCAGCTCTTGACTGGGGCGCGCCCACGTTGGCGAGAGCGTGGGCAGCCGTAGCCGATCCGAGGGACGAAGCGGCCGACTCGTTGCCGCCGTGATCATACGCGTGGTCGAGCGGGTGGCCCGCAGCGTGCAAGTCGCCACTCGGCCCGCGCCGTTGGTTGTTGTGAGGCTGCTCCGCGGAATGGCCACAACGAAAAGCCCAATGGTGGCAAGCATGCCAGCAGATAGCGAAGCCGGTTCTTCGCCTGCATGGGTTGCGAGTAGACGTTCATGGCGGGCCAGCGCGCCCATCGACGCAAACGGCTATCTCGCAATCGCGCCCCTTTCCAACGTCGAGCCGAGCGCTCGTGCCCACGGTGGCCAGGCAGACGCGCTCGTCATTCCGAGCGCCAAGGGCGCGTGGCGATAAAATGACTATGGCGTCACACACGGCTGGGGACGACATTCCGCTTGCTGAAGCAGGGCGAATTCGTATACGTCCGACGTAACCGAAACGGAAAATCGCCGCGCGGTCACGCCGCAACGTCACAACATCGTCACGTAACCGCGATATCCATCGAGTGGATCTGTAATTTGAACAGGGGCGGTCCGAGCGGACGGTAACCTGAACTGGCATCAAAGGCCTTTTGAGCCGCTACCACCCCGTTGGGAGAGCCATCATGAAGAAATCGATTTTCGTTCCGGCTTGCGTGAACCTCGCCGGCGTCCTGGTGACTGCGACGTCCGTGGCCCAGACCACTGCGACGCCGAGCACTGTCACCGTGAACACCACGAGCAGGCTCGCGCAGCTCGCCGACACGCCGATCGGCGCGAACGCCGCGGTCTGGGACTCCCACCTGTACGAGGCCGCCATTCCCGACCTGCTTTCGGACGCCGGCGTGCGGCTCGTACGTTATCCGGGTGGCTCGACAGCGGATGTGTACCACTGGCAGTCGGGCACCGGAGCCTATGCCGCCAACACGTTCGATTCGTACATGTCGGTCGTTCGTGCGGCTCACGCGCAGGCGATGATCACCGTGAACTACGGCTCCGGAACGCCCGCCGAGGCTGCAGGCTGGGTCCAGTACGCGAACACGGGCGGTCCCTCCTACAAGGGGCCGGTTCCCACGTACCCGGGGGGCAGCGCCACGGGCCAGCGTTATCACATCAAGTACTGGGAAATCGGCAACGAAATCTATGGCAACAGCACGTACGGCGGCAACTGGGAAAATGACGTCAACCCCCCGGGGCCCGCGGAATACGCTGGGCGTCTCCAGCAATACTCGGCGGCGATGAAATCGGTGGACCCGTCAATCAAAATTGGCGCTGTACTGACTGCGCCTGGCAACTGGCCGGATGGGCAGACGTCCGCCAGCTCCCCCTTGCCCTGGAACGACACGGTCCTGTCGACCGCGTGCAGCGCCGCCGATTTCGTCATCGTTCACTGGTATCCGCAGGGCCCCACGGGCGAGTCCGACCAGGGCTTGCTGGCCGCGCCCCAGAGCGGCGAGTCGACGAGCGTCAGCTACACGCCCAGCATCCCCAGCATGGTCGACACCGTCAAGTCGCTGGTTGCTCAGTACTGCGGATCGCATGCGAAGGACATTGAGATCCTCGTCACGGAGACGAACTCCGTGTCCTACAATCCAGGCAAGCAGACCACGAGCCTCGTCAACGGGCTCTTTCTCGCCGACTCGATTGTGACCTGGCTCGAGAACGGCGTGACGAACGTGGACTTGTGGGGCATCCACAACAGTCCCACTTGCGGCACCAACGATAGCTCGTCCTTGTACGGTAGTTACGATTACGGCGACTACGGTTTCCTGTCGAGTGGCGGAATGTGCTCGACATCCGTAGAGCCGCCCGCCGAAACGCCGTTTCCCTCGTACTACGGGGTGCAGATGCTGGCGCACGCGGTCGAGCCGCGGGGCACGTTGCTGAGCGCGACGTCATCGGCGGCGCTCGTATCGGCACACGCCGTCAAGGGGGAGGCCGGAAACGTCAATGTGCTGCTCGTCAACAAGGACCCCGCAAACTCGTACGCCGTGACGGTGTCGCTTCAAGGAGCAAGGGCGTGGGGCGACGGAGACGTGTTCACCTACGGGGAGAACAGCTCGTCGATCGAGCATAGTGCCACCCGCGTGTCGAGGTCATCGTTCGCGATCACCCTCGCTCCGTACTCGCTCACGACCGTCCGCGTGCACTGACAACGAAGGCGATTGTTCGCTTTTCGGAGCGCGAGAGTCGCTGCGGCACGGCAAGCGCGTCCTGTCTGCAGCGTGATCCTCGGATCGGAGTGCGTGATCCACGGATCGGAGTGCGTGATCCTCAGATCGGACGGCGAGAAGGCATGGATCGAACGCGCGACGTTCGTGGTCGCGTGCGAGCAGGGGGCGATCGGACGCGTGGAGCCCGCGATCGCGTGAAGTGCGGTCATTGTCGAGCGCAGAAAGCGCGTGATCGCTTGCGATGTGCGCCCTCTCGAGCCGATCGAGGCGCGTACGCACTCGGATCAGAGCTTCACGCATTCGGATGCGGGGATCACGCGCTCGGATCAGGGCTTTGCGCGTCCGGATGCGGGGATCACGCGCTCGGATCAGGGCTTTGCGCGTCCGGATGCGGGGATCACGCGCTCGGATCAGGGCTTTGCGCGTTCGGATGCGGGGATCACGCGCTCGGATCAGAGCTTTGCGCGTTCGGATGCGGGGATCACGCGCTCGGATCAGAGCTTTGCGCGTTCGGATGCGGGGATCACGCGCTCGGATCAGGGCTTTGCGCGTCGGGATGCGGGGATCACGCGTTCGGATCAGGGCTTTACGCATTCTTGATCCGGGGATCACGCTGCGGATGCCGGGGTCACGCGCTCGGATCGGGGCTTTGCCCCGTCGGATCAGAGCGATCCGTGCGCGGATCGAAGACTCACGCCCTCGAGGCGGAGCTTCGTGTTCGGGCAGCAGCCCTTTCCGTGCCGAGGGCACGCTCGGGTCCGCGGTCGAGTTGCAGTCTTCGTCGGCCGTGCGGACCCGAGCTCCATCGTCCCCTTGACGTACTCCAACCCCTTGACTACACGAACGTTCCCCCTCGCGAAGGTGGCGGAATTGGCAGACGCACTAGCTTGAGGTGCTAGCGCCGTAATTGGCATAGGGGTTCAAGTCCCCTCCTTCGCACTCCCTTTGATTCCGCGGGGTTGGCTCGAGTCTGAGGGGCGCGCGGGGAGGGGCGGAAACGGGGCAGTGGCCAACCGGGCCCCCTCGGCGAGCTCCGGGTAGCTGTCTTTCGCGTTTGCTACGCACCGAGTGTGTTGGTTTTGTGGAAAGCACGGGGACTGCTCCCTGCCTCCCACTTGCGCCGACTGCGAGGCGGCGGGGACACTTCCCACCTATGAAGACGCGGTTCATCGAGGGTGAGGTCGGTATCCAGCCAGACCGAAGCAGCGCACGGCAAGCGGTTGGCGCGCCCGCGTTGCTGTGGCTCGCTCTTGCGGGCTGCGCTCCTTCCATGCCCGCCTTTCCGGCCCCGAGCAACCCCGGCGATCCTTGCCTGGACACCTGTCCGGACGGCATGACCTGCCAATGGGTACAGTGGACGAAGAGAAAGGCCCGCCCCGACCCTGGTCGCTGCGAGCTGGACCGAGGTCGGTGCGCCGTCGATGCAGACTGCGCGCGGTTTGAGCGATGCGTTCGAACGTCTCTCGCGGTCGGTCTATGTGCGCCAGCACGGACGTTTTGATGGGGGCCGCCCTCGGAACCAAGCCGCGTGTGCTCTGCATGAGCAGGATCGGACCGAGCGGCGTCGACGACGGGAGGCGCTGTTCTCGGCCATGACGTTCCTATGCGAGTAGCTTGGCTTCCGTCGATGTTGCTGGCCGCGTGCGGCGGACACGGCTCGCCCACGGGGGAATTCACCCTGCCGTGTTGCGTGGACGGCGGCTCCGAGTAGGGCGAGCGCTGGTCGCGCGCCCTGCCGACGAGTCGAGAAGCCACGTCGAGGCGCGACCGCGAGCACCATGGGCGTAAGGGGGCTGGACGCGTCATGTGGGCGTTGGCGATCGCCATCGCGGTCGGGCTGGTTGGTGCCTGCGGCGGGAACAGCCAGGCGGTCACCCGCGATCCCGATTTTTGCTGTACGGCCGACCGGTGCTGCGGCGTGCGGTATTACGACGTCGACGGGGGGGTGCACATGCAGCGATGCTCATCGTGGGCGGACGCCGGTCGTGGCGGCTCTCTCGAGTGAACCGAACCGGCGCCGGAAGATGGTGGGCCAATAGGGGCCACCGAACGTCAAACGGACGCCAGCGCGCACGCGCGCGCCCGCGTCGCTCAAGAAGCGCACCGTCTTTTGCGTTGCCGGGCTAGCTCGACGTGCTCTGAGCGCCGGACCGCGCGGGGAGCGCCGTGCCATGCGCGACTTTGGCGAGTGCTCACCCGGTCTCGTCGAACGCGGGGCCCCCAGCGCATCCACGCCCCCGCACCAGCTGTACGTCATCGCCGACCGCGATTTCACCACTCTCGATCACGAAGCAGTTGAGCGCGAGCTTGCCGTCGAAGCGCCGATAGATGTCGCGCGTGATCTGCTTGTCCTGAACAAGAGTGTCCGGATCGAACGACGTCATGATGCACCGCAGACGCAGATCCTGGACGCCGATGAGAACCTTGCCGATCCGCAAGCACGCACCCGGCCATGTGCCCTCGGTCAGCCCCTCGACGCCGCCGATGACGAGGTTGGGTCGCAGGCGGCGCCGGTCGCGACCGAACGCCGCGATCGCACCGTCGGTGGCGACCAGCAACGGGAGGACGTCGAATCGATCGACGCCGTCGTAACGCACCAGTCTGGCGCCCGGCCCGACGATGTCCACGACCTCGGCGGCAACTTCCGGACTGTCCCAGGGTCGACCGTCCACCAGGACGGTGTTCTCCCGGCCGAGCGATCCCTTGTGGCCGAGGAAACGCGGATGCGATCGAGACGTGATGACGCGGCCGGCTGCGTTCTCGACGTGTACGATGCGATCGCCTTCGATGCCCAGGGGTCCGACGGCAACCCGCTGCAATGGCTGTCCGGCCATCGTCTTGACCGGATAGCGCCAGAGCTCGGTGATGTTCATTTGCGCCATTCTGGGGCCACGTAGGGCCAAGCTAGCCCCTTTCGCGGAACGGGCACGCTGGCGTGGATGCTCTTGGCCCGGGCGTCAGAGAAGCTCTTCGATCACGTGAACGGGCCCGTCGGCGCGAATCTCCGCCGTGCCCACGGCAAGCAACCGGTTCAAGAAGGCGTATTTCGTCGCCGCCGTCTCGAAGCGCGGCATCGTGCGAAAGTAAGGACTTCCCGGCGCCTCGTCGTCGCGGATGCCCTCGAACGTCATGTGAATGAGGGCGCCATCGTCGGTCGCCAGCGTGATTCGGAGATCGAGCTCGATGACGCCGTCCGAGCGTTGGACCGTCCAATCGTCGCCGCCGGGCAGCACCTTTCCGCGAAGCCGGTCGCCTTCAAAGGAGCCACCGATGATCGGGAAGGTGATGCGCGTGCCCGAGGGTCCCGCGCCGACCTTCTGCGTGGGGGCCGTCGTCAGACGAAGGGTCATCAGCGGGCGCGATTGCATGGCAGTCCTCCTGTCGGCGGGGGGCGCAGAAGAAGCGGGGGCTGGAGAAGAGGCCGCGAGGGGCAGGGGCGCGCATCTCGCGAGCATCCCGAAGGCGGCAAGCTCGAGGACGTCCCGGCGTCGAGCGTGCACGGAAGGGGCCTCATCGGATCTCGTGGATCGTGTAGATGGGGCCCTCGGCACGCCGGTCGCCGCTCGCGACGGCGAGGAGGCGATTCAAGAACGCGTACGTCGGATGCCCCGTCTCGAAGCGGGGCGTGGTCCGGAAGTAGTACGTTGCGGGGTCGACGCGCTCGCCGCGAGAGAGCGCCGCGATCACGTCCGGCGGACCGTGACGAAGACCGAAGGACGTCATGTGGATGAGGGCGCCGTCGTCCGTCTCGAGTGTGATGCGCAGGTCGAGCTCGAGAACGCCGTCTGCTCGGAGGAGCGTCCAATCGCCGCCGCCCGGCAGAACCTTTCCGCGCAGCCGAGGCCCTTCGAAGCGGCCGCCGGCGATCGGCGCGGTGACTCGGGTGCCGTGAGGCACGGCGCCGATCTTCTGGGCGTCGACCACGGCGACCTGCAAGGTCATCAACAAGCGGGAATCCATTCGTCCTCCCTTCGCTCTCTTCGACGAGAAATAGCTGGTGAGGTGGCTGCTGCAAAGGGCCGGCCAGTCGCTCATGCCGGAGGCGCCAGGGGCCATTGGCGCAACCGTCCCCGCGGCCGAGCCGATAGGGGTGTCGAGCGGGCCGCGGATGCTCCAGAGCGATTCCCCAATGAAAAGAAGCACGCCGAGGCACGCCCTCATCGTCGTCGGCTCGGTCCTGTGCGCGGGCATCGGCTGGCGCAACGTCCTCGCTGGTCGCCAATCCGCGGTTGCGCATCGGCGGCAGAAGCGGGCCGACGCAGATGCCCTGGTCTTGCGCGTTCCCCACGTGCGCGGCGAGATCGTCCTCGACGGCGACACCGACGACCCAGGCTGGACGACCCGGCCCGGCCCGGCGCGCACCGGGCCATTCCGACGCCCGAACGGCGTCGCCGCTCGCCCGTACTCGGATGCACGACTCGTCTGGGGGGACGGTCACTTGTACGTGGTCCTTTACGCCGCGGACGAAGACATTCGGTCGCTGGCCGACCGAGGCGACGGACCGGAATGGCGAGACGACTCGTTTCGACTCGTCTTCCAGCGAGGCGACCTCGAGTACGCCATCGAAGTGTCGCCGGAGGGGAAGGTCGCAGACGCGGTTCGCAGGCCGGGAAGGCCGTTCGACTATGCCTGGAACAGCGGCGCGCACATTTCCCACGAAGCGGACGGTACGATGAACGATTCCACGGACACCGATGAAGAGTGGGTCGTCGAGATGGCCATTCCACTGGAGTCGTTGGGCGTGCGCGGCGATCGCGGCGATCGCATCGGGTTTGCCGCGCGTAGGTGCAACTCTCCCGAGAACGGGGCGCGGGTCTGCGCCGGCTGGGGCGAAAGCCCCGCGGAGGCGGGCGAGATCGTCCTCGAGTAACGAAAGCGGCCATGCAATCGGACGCAATGGACCATGGGAAGCCCCTGCGCTAGGGTCGCGCCGGCGAACGGCCCCGATGATCGCATTTGACCGCTCGGACGGGCGGTCTCGGAGGACGAGATGTTCAGTGACCCGAAGAAGCGTTTCGTGCGGTGCCTCGCGGCGTCCCTTGCGTTGGCCTTTGCCCTCGGCCTCGCGTGCCCCGTTCTCGCGAGCGCCGACGACGGCTGCGACGACGGCCATGACGACACGCGCGCGTTCGTGCGCCGGCACGGTGCGGAGCTGCGGCTCGCGGAAAGCGAGTTTCGCTTCGGTGGCGCAAACAACTATTATCTCATGTACAAGTCGCCTTTCATGGTCGACAGCGTCCTGACGGCGGCGCAAGTCCACGGGTTCACGGTGCTCCGCACCTGGGGCTTCGTCGACATCGGCAACCAGGACGGCTCGAACTCCGTCGCGGCCAAAGCCGACGGCACCGTCTACTTTCATTACTGGAACGGCGCTGCTCCCGACTTCAACGACGGCGCCGACGGGCTCGTGCACCTCGACTATGTCATCTATCGAGCGGGCCAGATGGGGCTCAAAGTCGTCGTCCCCTTCGTGAACAATTGGTCCGACTTCGGCGGCATGGACCAGTACGTCCGCTGGCTCGGCGGCCAGTATCACGATCAGTTCTACACAGACACGACGATTCGCGGTTGGTACGAGGCGTGGATCGCCCACCTTCTCAACCGAAAGAACACGTATACCGGAGTCGCTTACAAGGACGACCCGACCATCATGACTTGGGAGCTCGCGAACGAGCCGCGATGCACGGGCAGCGGCGCGTATCCGGCTTCAAGCACCTGCGCGACCGGAGATCTCGTCCGATGGGCCGACGACGTCTCGCGATTCGTCAAGGGCATCGACCACCGACACTTGGTCTCCGTCGGCGACGAAGGGTTCTATTGCATTCCGGGGGCGGCCGACTGGACGCAGAACTGCAGCCAGGGGGTCGACACAATCGCATTCGCGAGCTTGCCGAACGTCGACCTGATGTCGCTCCACCTGTATCCCGATTATTGGGGGCAGACGGTGGCGTGGGGCGCGCAATGGATCCGCCAGCACATCGCCGACGCTCGGTCGATCGGGAGGCCCGCGATGCTCGGCGAATTCGGCCTTCTGGCGAAGGCGTCACGCAATCCGGCGTACCAACAGTGGACCGACGCCGTGTTCGACCGAGATGGCGCCGGGGCCACGGTTTGGATGCTCGCCGGACAACAGGACGGGGGCTCGCTCTACCCCGACTACGACGGGTTCACCCTGTATTCGGCCAGTCCCGTGTCCACGACGATCTCGCACTTCGCTGCGAGGATGGCGGCCGATCGTCCCTTGCCGTTTGCCCCGGTGGCCGACGATCTCTCGGCAACCACCGCGTTCGAAACGGCGGTGACGCTCGACCCCGTTGCGAGCAGCATTGCGTACGGTCGCACGTCCGTCGCCCCGAGCTCGGTCGATCTCGACCCCGCGACGGCGGGGCAGCAAACGACGTTCACGACCGCCGCGGGAACGTTCACCGCGGGCGTGGACGGGACAGTGGCGTTCGCGCCCGCGGCCAATTTCTCAGGAACGGCCGTCCAGCCGTACACCGTCGACGACGGCTTCGGGCGCGAGTCGAACGCCGCGGCGCTGAGTGTGACGGTGAAGCCGAATCCGCTCGCGGCGATTCTCCTCGCCTCGTTCGAGACGGACGCCCAAGGCTGGGCGCCTGCGAGCTGGCAGACCGGCGTCGGGTCCACGCAACAGACCACGGCGTTCGCCACCGACGGAACGCACGCCCTCGAAGTGGATACGCTCGGTACGAGCGGCGCATGGGTCGGTGTGCAGTTCGCATCCCCCGTCGATCTCAGCGCGAAAACGGACATCCTTGCCGACGTCGCGACGTCGGCGGTGGGGACGAGCGCGAACATCGCGATTCAGGTCGGCAGCGCGTACACCTGGTGCCAGAACAACAACTGGGGATACGTCAATCCGAATACGACCACGACGATCGACCTTCCGTTCAGTCAGCTCAGTTGTGCGTCGCCCGATCTCACCCAGGTGCACGCGCTCTGGATCTTCTTCAGCTCGCCGGGGACGTTCTACTTGGACTACGTCCGGGCGGAAAATCTCTAGTGCCGTCAGCCACAAGTTCGGCGAAGTGGCGGGATCACGGGGCCTCCCGCGCCGCCTCTGCCAACGTGACGACTTTGGCGGCCCACGGGGTTCCCGGATAGCGGCGAACGAGAGCTTGCGCTTCCCGGCGCGCCTCGGCGAAGCGGCCCAAGCGGCCCAGCGATTGAACCGCGATGGCGGCCCGTTCTGGGGCGTCTTGGCTGTCGGGGAATCGGGTGTCTAGGTCCCGCGCGAGGGCGAGGGCAGCGGCCGGGTCACTGCCCTCGAGCGCGCGGAGTCGCACTGTCGCGAGAGATTCGTCGGACGCGGCCGATGGGGCGAGGCCGGAGGCGGTCGAGGACGGCACTGGAGCGGTCGGCGGGTCGACCCGCGGCGACGCAGGAGACGACTCGGCCGGTGTGGCGGCGGCAGGCGGGTGGACGGCCTGTGAGCGATGGTGCAGGGCGCCCAGGGCAGCGAGAAGGGCGACGGCGATGACAGCGGTCCCCGCCGCGCGTCGGCGCTGCGCACGAAGTGCTGGTTCAGGTGTTGGCACGGGTCGGCACTCATCACGAAGCTACGTACCCGACCATCCCCTGGGCGACGCGACCGTCGGTCTCCTTTACGCGCCGACGAAAATCCGCTGGACGGCGCGGACCGCTTCGCCGACTCCTGCCAGGCCGCCGCCGATCGCCGCGAAGTAGACGAGTCCGTCGGGGGTGGTCACGGTTCGAGCGGTGACGTCCTGTCCGCGTGTCGCCGCGTCGACCTCGGCCCATGATGCGCGCCGCCAGGCGACGTCGCGTGCCGTGCTCGCAAGCCCGGCGACGTCGGTGGGCATGCCCATGCCGGCCATGATGTGTCCGTCGTCGTCGACGAGGACGAGGGCCTTCACCCCGCTGCGGTCGGCCACGGTCTCGACCAGATACTGAAGGGCTTCGTTGCGCTCGGTGCTGCGCTTCATGCGTCGTTCAATCATAGGAGAATGCTGCGCCAACGGAGGCAGAATGGCCCAATTCTCGGCCGTTCCCCAGTGGGCTGGTGACTGCGGATACGATATCCTGCCCGCGCACGGAAACGATGCGCTCCGCCCCGCGGTTCTTAAGGCCACTCCGCGAGTTTCTCCTGCTCGAGCGGTCGGAGCGCACGATTCGGGCGTATACGGCCGAGCAGCATGGGCGCGTGCGGAGCCATTGCGAGGCTGCGACGCGTCGCCTCGACGCTGCGAGGCAACTCGCGGAGCCCGTCGTCGCGTCCGAGGTCTTGCGCGAAGCGATTGCCCACTTGCTCTGGGCCAAAGAAGCTTCCGGCAGCGCCGATGCGCCGGCCTGCGTCGCGCGCCGGGATCTCGTCGGGTGGTTGCCGGAACCCGAGCCCGAGGGGGGCCGACCGACCGTCACCCCGGCCGAGCTCCAATTGGTCCGCGCGGCGCTGCAGGCCGACGACAAGCTCTACTTCGATCGGCTGGCTCTCGAGACGGCGGAGGCCACCCGAATGGCGCTGGAGCGAACCGCGTCGTCCTTGCGAGGCGGCATCGAGGCGCGGACCGTCGCGTTCGTGCGCGGCACGCGATGGGGCCGTCTCGCGGGTTGTTTCCTATTGGTGCTCTGCGTTGCCTACCACTTCGCGGCCCGGTTCGTGATTCCGGTGAATGTCGCTTTGGGAAAGCCCGTGTCCGCAAGCAGCTACCGCGTGAATCCCCCGGACGGCCACGAGCTCGTCGACGGCTCGTTCCCCACGAGCTACGGCATTCACACGAGCAACGAGGACTCGCCCAGGGTCACCATCGACCTGGAGGACGTCTATCGAATCGCGACGGTGAAGGTCTACAACCGGGGCGATGGCTGGCAAGACGAGGGCTTGCCGATCGTTGTGGAAATCTCCCTGGACGGCGCGGCGTACTCCACTCTCGCGCGCCGCGACACCCACTTCGATCGCAGGCCGCCATGGGTCATCGAGGCGCGGAGTGCCGAGGCGCGCTACGTGCGCCTTCGCGCTGCGGTCTCCGGCTCGTATTTGGCGCTGAGCCAGGTCGAAGTATTCGGCAAAAAGTGACCCGCCCGCTCGCGCAGCGAGCGCAATCGCCGCAGGCGATTGGTCGCATCTCGCGGTGCACTAGTCGGCGAGCGATCCCTTGGTCGATGGCACTCCGGACACACGGGGCTCGATCCGCACCGCCTCGCGCAGCGCGCGCGCCAAGGATTTGAAGCACACCTCGACCATGTGATGCAGAATCTCGCCCCGGTGCAGAACCAAGTGAAGGTTGCACTGCGCACCGCGCGCGAACCCCTCGAAGAACACCGGCGCGAGCTCGAGATCCCAGGTTCCGAGCTTCGCCCCTGGCGGCAGCGGCACCTCCCACACGAAGTGAGCGCGTCCCGACAGGTCGAGCGCGCAGGTTGCGCGCGCCTCGTCCATGGGCAAGGTCGCCCACCCGTAGCGCACGATGCCGGCCTTGTCGCCGAGGGCCTTGGCGACGCACTGGCCGAGGACGAGCGCCAGGTCTTCCGTCGTGTGGTGCCCGTCGATTTCGACGTCTCCGGTCGCGCGCACGACGAGGTCGACGAGCCCGTGGCGTGCGATCTGCTCGACCATGTGGGTGAGAAACGGCAGTGGCGTCTGCACGTCGGCGCGGCCCGTTCCGTCGAGATCGAGATGCACCTCGATGCTCGTCTCTTTCGTCGTGCGCGACTGGCTCGCGGACCGGCCCATGCTGAGCGGTCGACCGTAGCACCGCGCGTCCTCGAAACACGATAGGATCGTGTGATTTCATGGCCCGTGCGAATCGAGAGCCCCGACGTCGCAAGGCTGCGTCGCCTGCATGCTCTCTCTGCCTACAAGACGGGTTGGGCGCACGAGACGAGCTCGCCGGATAGTTCCGCATACCTGGAAACCGTGCTCGACCCGTTGACGTGACCGGGTCGCCTGCGGTAATTCCCGGGGCCGCCAGGAGGTGTGGCATTTTTGCAACGTTTCGCAAAAGTTTCGATCTTTGCCATTGCCATGCTGTGGGCCGCGGTTGGGGCGTGCAGCGTGCGGGGCGCCAACGCCCCCGGCGCAAACCCTGAGCGACAAAGCGAAGCCGAGTATGACCTTGCCCGCGACTATTTTTACAAAGACCAACCCCGGCGCGCGCTCGATCATTGTCGCAGGGCCATCGAGCTCGACAGCGAGAACGCCAACGCCCTCTACTTCGCTTCCACCATCCACTTGTACTTTTGCTCGGGTCGCCTCGAGCTCAGCGACCCGGATTGCCGATTGTCCGACGCCGAGGCCTACGTGCGCCGTGCACTCCACGTGAACGACACGTTCCGCGAAGCCAAGAACACCCTGGGGCAGATCCTGATCCTCGAGAAGAAATACCCAGAGGCAATCGCCGTCCTCGAGCCGCTGACCAAAGACCCGGCCTTCGAGTCGAGCTTCCTTGCGTGGGGAAACCTCGGCTGGGCGCAGGTGCTGTCGGGGCGTGTGGATCAGGGTATCGAATCGCTCAAGAGCTCCGTGACCGAGCGTCGCTTCTGCGTGGGCCATTACCGGCTGGGAGTCGCTTACGAGAAGAAGGGCGACTTCGCGGCCGCCGAGCAATCCCTGAGCGACGCGGTCTCGGTCGAGGCGCCGGAGTGCAAGAACCTCCAAGACGCGTGGGAAGAAAGGGCGAGGGTCCGCGTGCAGCTCGGCAAGGTCGCCGATGCGCGCGCCGACTTCCAGAAGTGCCGTGACATCGCGGCCGATTCGCGCGCCGGAAGGGCGTGCGTCGAGGCGCTGGCGAGGATCCAATGAGCGCGGCTGTGCAAGCACCCAAACCGAGCCATTTGCCCATGAACCACACCCTCGGCAGTTTCCTCAAGCATCACCGCGAGCGACGAGGCGTGAGCGTGGCGGAGCTGGCGCGCGTCACGCGCATTCCGCTTCTTTCGCTCGAGGCGATCGAGTGCGACCGGTTCGACGAGCTGCCCGGCGAAGTCTTCGTCCGGGGGTTCCTCAAGGCCTACGCGCAGGCCATCGCTCTCGTGCCCGCCGACGTGCTGGCGCGTTACACGTCGAGCCGGCGCATCGCCTACGTCACGCCGCTTCCCGTTCAAACGCCGCTCCAGGTTGCGCGGGAAGGTCAGGGCCGACGGTTCGGGGTCGCGATCGCGTTCGTGCTGCTCCTGATTCTGCTGTCGCTAGCCCTTTCGATCGTGCTCAAGCCGCGGGGTCACGACATGCCCAACGAGCTGTCGCGAGCCTCGGCGCGCCGGCACGTGGTGGTGTGAGCCGGATCGACAGCGACGCGCTGGTCGTGCGCACGGTGGAGATCGGCGAAGCCGACGTCATCGCGACCCTGGTCACCGAGCAGGCGGGAAAGCTCAGCGCCGTGGTGCGCGGAGCGCGCAAGGGATCGCGGCGGGTCGGCGGAGCGCTCGAGCCCCTTCACACGATCGCCGTGCTGCTCGAAGACAGCGGCGGGGAGCTGACGACGCTCAAAGAGGCTCGGATCGTTCGCACCCGGGCAGGGGTGGCCGAGAGTCTCGAGGCGCTCGGCGCCGCGGGCAGCGCGCTTCGTTGGGCGCGTCACTTGTTCCCGCCGCGCACGCCGGAGCCCGTCGGGTGGCAGGTGCTCATCGACCTGCTCGACGCGCTCGATCAGCGCACCGGCTCTCCGCGCAAGAAGCTCGCGAGCGCGGGCCTCGCGCTGCTGTCGGCGGTCGGCTACGGCCTCGAGCTCAAAGCGTGCGTCTCGTGCGGTCGTGCGTGTCCCGAAGGCAAAGCGGCGTGTGTCGATCCGGCTCGCGGTGGGCTGGTCTGCCGCGCATGCGGCGGTGCGAGCACGGTCCTCTCGCCCGAGGAACGAGAGGGAGCCCGCGCCCTCGCCGCCGGCGAGGCCGATCGCGCCACCGAGGGGCAAGCCGACACGGTGCTGGGTCTCATCGACCGAGCGCTGGCCGCCCACACGGGTCTCGAGCGTCGGTGGCGGTGATGCTCGAGGTCGTTTGTTTCGGCGAGATCCTCTGGGACATCTTCGAGGCGCGTGCGCGCGGCTCGGAGCCCATCGCGCGCACGTTCCGTCGGGAGCTCGGCGGGGCCCCGGCCAACGTCGCGACGGGGCTCGCCCGTCTGGGCGTGCGGACAGCGGTGGTCGGCGGCGTCGGGCGCGATCGGTTGGGCGACGCCCTGCTCGCGCATTTGCGCGCGGATGGTGTCGACGTTCGCGCAGTCGTTCGGCTGCCGAACCGCACCGGGCTGACGTTCGTCGTGCGAGACGCGCGGGGCGAGCCGGAGTTCGTCTTTTACCGCCATGAGTCCGCGGACGTTTCGATTCGCGCCGAGCACATCACGCCGGCGATGGGGCGCGCTCGCTGGGCAGTGGTCGGCACCAGCACGCTCATGACGCGTGACCTGGCGCGTGCGACGGGGTGCTTCCTCGACGCAGCCGAGCGAGCGGGCGCGCACGTGCTGGTCGACCTCAACGTGCGGGCCCACCTCTGGCCCGATCCGCGCGCCATGAAGAAGGCCATCGCCGGGCTGGTGGAGCGCGCCGCCATCGTCAAGGCGAGCGATGCCGACCTGCACGCTCTCGGAGGGGCCGGAGGCGATTCCCGCATGGCCTGGCTCGAGCGCCACGCGAGCGGCGCGGCGTGGCTGGTGACCCGGGGGCAGGGGACGGCCAGCGCCGTCGGCGAGCACGGCCTCGTTCACGCGCCGGCCGAGCGAGCTCGGTGTGTGGACGCGACGGGGGCCGGTGACGCGTTCATCGCCGGATCGCTGGCGGCGCTGGTCGCTGCCAGAGCCGTCCCCGGCTCGAGCGTGTGGCGCGACCCCGACCTGTGGCGTGCGGCGCTGCGCGCCGGGCATATCATGGGCAAGAAAGCGGTATCGCAGGCCGGTGCGGTCGCAGGCCTGCGCAGGCTGGGACGAGCTCGCGCCGCGATCGAGCGCATTCGAAGGAGTGCCCCATGATCAAAGACCCACGCTTCCAACCGCGCGCAATTCGGTCCCCTCGCGGCGCGCGCACGACCGAGATCGACTGGGCCGACGGTCACCGGGGCGTCTACCCGCACGCGATCCTGCGCGGCTATTGCCCGTGCGCCGGCTGCCAGGGACACTCGGGAGAGATCCGGTGGGTCGAGACCCAGGACGGCCAGCAAGAGCTCGACACGATCGAGGCGGTCGGCGGATACGCGCTCGCGCTCAAGTGGTTCGACGGCCACGCGAGCGGCATCTACAGCTTCCAATTCCTGCGAGGTCTCTGTCATTGCGACGCCTGCCATCCGCCGGAAACGGGCGCCGCGGACGCCGGAGCCCGCGGGGGCGGGTGAGCGCACCGTGGATGTGTCGCAAGAGCCGCGAGGGATCCGCCCCGTCGAGAGCCTGGGCGATCGCGAGCGGCGACGGCTGATCGGGCGCGCCGGCGTCATCGGCGCGGGTACGCTCGTGTCCCGCGTTCTGGGCCTATTGCGGGACATGGCGCTGGCCGCGATCTTCGACCGGGAAGCGACCGACGCCTGGTGGGTGGCCTTCACGATCCCCAACGCGCTCCGCTCGCTGCTCGGCGAGGGAGCGGTGTCGAGCGCGGTCGTGCCTGTGCTCTCCGCGAAGCTCGAGAGGGACGGCGACGACGCGAGCCGGATCCTGTTCTCGCGCGTTCGCGGCGCGTCGCTGATCGCGCTCGCCGTTCTGACGGTGCTCGGCATGGTCTTCGCTCGACCGCTCACCGAGCTTTTCGCGGGCGGCTACCACGACCGGCCGCACGAGTTCGAGCGCACCGTGACGCTGACGCGGGCCGTCTTTCCCTACATTTTCTTCATGGGGAGCGCGGCGCTGGGGATGGCGGCGCTCAACGTGAAGCGGCGCTTCACGGTCGCGGCGTTCGCCCCCGGGCTTCTCAACGTCGCGCTCCTCGTGGCCGCGTTCACCCTCCCCGCGGTGCTCGCGGCGCGGGGCGTCGACACGGTGCTGGCGCTCGCCGTCGGCGCGCTCGCCGGAGGACTCCTTCAGGTAGCCGCCCAGTGGCCGGCCTTGCGCGCGATCGGGTACGCGGGACCTCCGTCGTTCGTGATCGACCACGACGTGCGCACCATTCTGCGCCGAATTGCGCCTCTCACGCTCGGAATCGGCGTCTATTACGTCGACCTGGTGTTGTCGCGGCGTTTCCTGTCCGGGCTCGGCGTCGGCGCGCAAAGCTACTTCTCCTGGGCCATGCGCCTCTGCGACTTCCCGCAAGGGATCTTCGCGATGGCGCTGTCGACCGCGGCGCTACCGTCGCTCTCGGCGCTGGCGGCCAGGGGCGATCGGGCCGAGTTCGCGAAGACGTGGGCGCAGGGCGTTGGGCTGTCGCTGTTCGTCGCTATCCCTGCGAGCGCGCTTCTCGTGGCGGTCGGCGAGCCGATCGTGGTGACGCTGTTTCAGCGCGGGGAGTTCGATGCGCACGCCGCGCACGAGACCGCCCGCGCGCTCCTCTGGCAAGGCGCGGCGGTGTGGACCGTGGCCATCGTGCGCCAGACGGTGCCGGCATTCTACGCGCTGGGCGATACGCGGACACCCGTGGCGGTCAGCGCGATCGACCTCGCGGCGTTCATCGCTCTGGCGCTCGTGCTGATTGGCCCGCTCGGGCACGTCGGGGTCAGCATCGCGGTCGCCGGATCGAGCGCGGTCCAGATGGCGCTCCTCCTCGTCGGGCTGAAGTGGAGGCTGGGGACGGTGGTGGCGCCGCAGCTCGTCCGCTCTGCGGCCCGGACGTTCGCGGTTTCCGCCGTGGCCGGGGTCGCGGGCTGGGCGGCGGCGCGCCTGACGACCGTCGACTGGGGGCCAGCGGCATCGTCGGCGCGCGCGGCGCCTGGTATCGTCGGGACGCTCGTCTTCGGAGCGGTCTTTGTCGTGGGCGCTTGGGGGATGCGTTCGCCGGAGCTGGAGGAAATCGTGGTCGCGGTGCGACGTAGGGTCAGGCGAACGGGATGACGCGTGAGAGCGAAGGTCGCGAGACGCGCGTGGTCGATGCGACGTTCGTGGCCGGTGCGGTCGACGCCCAGTCGCTGCCGCCGCCCACGCTGGTCGAAATCGCGTTCGCGGGGCGATCCAACGTTGGCAAGTCGAGCTTGCTGAACGCGATGATGCAGCGCCTCGCGCTCGCCCGCACGAGTCGCACGCCGGGCTGTACGCGGCAGATCAACGTGTTCGAAGTGCGCTGCGCGGACGGACTGGCGGTTCGGTTCGTCGACCTTCCGGGGTATGGCTGGGCGCGTCGTTCGAAGACCGAGCGCAACGAATGGCAGGGGATGATCGAGGGGTACTTGCGCAAGCGCGCGGGGCTGCGCGCCGTCGTGGTGCTCCTCGACGTGCGGCGCGGGCTCGAAGACGAGGAGAAGCAGCTCGTGGAGTTCTTGGCGGTGCCCCGCCAGGTGAGCGCGCCGGGGCCGCTCGAGGTCGTGCTAGTGGCGACCAAGGTCGACAAAGTGGGGGCGGCCGGCAGGAAGCCGGCGCTCGAGAGCGTGCGTCGCGGCGCGCGAGACGTCCCGGGCAAAGTGATCGGATTCAGCGCCGTGACGGGCGAGGGGCGGGAGGAGCTCTGGGCGCGGATCCGGGAGGCAGTTCTATAGCGCCGCGGGTTAGGGCTCGATGGCTTGCTGACGCCGGCCAACTGCGGTAGTGAACCCCTCCCCCCGCGAGCTGGGCGCATAACTCAGCGGTAGAGTGCGTCCTTCACACGGACGAAGTCGCAGGTTCGATCCCTGCTGCGCCCACGGAAATCATTCAAGATTTCAGCGCTGACCCCGGGGGGGGGCGGTTGAATCGTCGCGCGGAGTGAGCGACTCTGGTGATCCCCGTACGCACGCGCTGCTGCACGCGTCGCCGCCAGGGCGGCCCGTCTACGAAGGACTCGGCTTCGAACCGGCCAACGAGATGCGGCTCGGGCTTGCCCGGTGATCACCGGTCGACTTCGAGCCGGCGCCACGCTTCTCCAAGGGTGCCAGAAACTGCGACGTGAGGATGCGCGCGGGGTCGGCTCGCTCACGTAGGCGCCCGAGTTCCTCGACGAAAGGGATGTGCATGCGCAGCAGCAGGGCGGGGTCGCAGTGGGTCTGCTTGAGCAGGAGAACGCGGGCTCCGAACCGCTGAAAAGCGCCCTCCGTGACCCGGTCGAGAAGCCGCTCCACGACAGCGAAGCTCTCCGAGTTGCGACGCACACTGAAGCTCACGCTGAAGAAGTAGCAGCCCCCCGGAAATCCATACGAACCGTGCAGCGGCCAGGGGCATTGGGGGAGCCGAAACGGTCGCCGGTGGGTGCATGGCGCGGTAGATGGTTGGGGACTTCGCGCCACAACTCCTCGAAAGTACGACTTCCCGGCGCCCGCACCCAAAGCCCGTCCGCGGTTCGCTCGTCCAAGGTTGTTTGTCCCGGCGACGGGGGATCGAACCGGGTGCCACTCGCCACCCTGATGGGGCCACCGATCGCCACGATCATGGGGCCAGGTGATGGCCCGACGACCGAGGCGATCTTTGCCACAATGTCGCGATCGAGTCGAGGCCCCCGGAGGCCCCCGAAGG
>Ga0265319_1000063_pt1 | contig 85553 bp, 69 predicted proteins | sample 4824metaG_FD_192443 | JGI IMG/M metagenome (GOLD analysis project Ga0265319, IMG submission 192443) | Rhizosphere microbial communities from Carex aquatilis grown in University of Washington, Seatle, WA, United States - 4-8-24 metaG | ecosystem: Host-associated > Plants > Roots > Rhizosphere >... | reverse complement strand
GCTGCTCGCCCGTGAGCACCGCAGGAGCAACGGGCGTAGCATGGATAAGTCGGGAGGGCTCGAGCGCCGACGTGACGAGAAAAGACTTCGCAGTCGAGAGCTCTGCCCAAGCATCCGAAGACAGGAATATTTTCTTCAGCGGCATGAGCCGCGTGCGCTCGACGGGGGACCAGGTGTCGACGAGCTCCAGTGTGCCGACGACTCCTTCTCCGAGCTCCGCCGACAACTCTGCAACGAGGCGCGGCAAGGCTCGATGCGCCTTTGGCTCCGGCGAGAGCAGATCGAGCGTTCGCCCCGGAGCGCGCGCAAGATCCGGTGCGCGCAAGGTCACGGCGAGCACGGGGGCCGGCAGCGAGCAGCCTTCGAGTCGAACGCGGACGATGGAGAGCAAATCCGCCGCCCGCGCAATCGGCGAAGGAAGGATTATCGGGAGCACCAAGCGATGGGGGCACGGCTCGGTCTCCGCGGGGAGCGGGCCGGCCCGGACGGACGGCGAAGGGAGCAGAGCGCGGTCGAGCGCGAGCACGAGCTCCAATCGCGCCGCCGCGAGCGCACGTCCGTGGAGGCGCGCCGCGAGCCTGTCGCACAATATTTTGAGCACGAACGCGAGCGACTCGGTCGCGTGAGCGCCCCACTCGAGCTCGACCCGCTCTTCGGGCACTTCCGGCGGACGCCACGCTTCGAGCGGCGCGAGGTCCCGACCGTCGAGGAGCTGCATGACGTCGTGCGCTCGCTCGCCGAGGCGCATGCCGAGCGCTTTGCGCGGCAGCTTCTGCAGATCGCCGCAGGTGGAAAGCCCGAGGTCTTCCAGCCACGCGGACACATCGTCGTCGAGCGCAAGCGCGGCGATCGGCAACGAGCGAACGGCGAAGGCCCCCTGCCCTTCGGGAACGACCACGGGCTCCTCGGGGATGGACGACGCGACGTGTACTTTTGGCCGCGTCGAAAAGCGCGCGACGGCCGACGCCACGCGCGGCCCGTCGGCCACGGCGACGCGGCAGGCATGCCCCATCGAACGAACCGTCGCGCCGAGCGCTTGCGCCAGCTCGATGTCGCCGCCATGCAAGTGCGCGCAACCCCCTACGTCGACCCAGACGACGTCGAGCGCGGCGTCGAAGGCCGTCGTCGGTCCAAACGCGAGCATCGCTTCGGCGACGCGTGCCAGTGTCGTCTGCACGGTCGCGTTGGGCACCACCCGCACGCGCAATGCGGCGCACTTCGCGCGCGCCGCAGCCACCGTTTGCCCCGGACGTACCCCGAACGCGCCCGCTTCGTGCGATACGACGTCGATGCGCGTGTTGCCGAGAACGTCGCGATCCGTCTGCACCGCGCCCCCCGCGCGAGCGACAATCACCGCGAGAACGGGTTGGGGCTCGCTCTCCCGCGCGATTTCGAGCCGGATGTCCGGCAGCGCAATGCAAGCGATGCGTCGACCCATGGTCACTCACCGAAACGAGAGATGGGAAACGACTGCGCTCCCCTCGAAGTGGAAACCATGGGGTCGAAACGGGATCGTTTTCGCGAGACCGATTCGAGCCCGCTTGTCTTTTCCCACGCGCACGACCAGTTCGAGGGGACCGGGCCGAGACAGCTCGACACGCAACGCCACGGGCCACGGGACGGCGTGCGGCCTGGACGCGTTCGTGAGAAGGAGCACCGTCGTGCCGCTCGGTTCCGCAGCGAGCGCCAGCTTGCGGACCAAAACGTGACCCGCGATGCGCTCCGCAGCCTTCGCTTCGCCGTGTCCGCCGACCTTGCTTGCGTTCTCTCGAAACGGCCGTTCCGCTTCCGCTCTGGGGACTGCGTCGAAATCGATCACCACCACTTCGAACGCTCCGGACTCGACCAACTTCACGGCGACGCGCCCGAGCTTCGCTCTCGGCCCGCGCACGACGAGCATCCGGGCGAGCTCCACCCCTGCCGCCGCCACCCCCGGCGCATGCAACGTTCCCTCCGGGTCGAGCCATGCGCACCACGCACCCTGACCACGTGCTTGCCCCGCGCGTACCGCCGCGAGGGCGACGCTCGTCGACCCGCCCAGAGCTCGCGGAGCCGCCAGCTCCACCACCCCACGCGGCAGCCCACCGTCGGGCAACACGGCGTCGAGCTCGGCCCAAGAGAGCGCGAGCGCATCGGGCGTCCGCGTCTCGTCGGCGCGGGCGATCCGCAGTTTACCCCGCCCGGAAGAGCCGAGCTGGAGGAGAAGGGCTTCGACCTCGAGTGCAAGAGACATGGTCAGCACCGGCACTGAACAAGTTAGCAGGCCCCCACGAGGATGCGCAAGGAGAGGCGAGAGAACAGGGAAAGGCATCTCTCCCTCTTGGGACGGGAACCGAGCTGGATGCTAGAGAGGGGCTTGGTGCTCTCTCCCGACCCGCAGCTCGAGCGACTGCGCGCCACGGTGCGCGAGATGGGCTCGGCCCTCGTCTGCTACTCCGGCGGCGTCGACAGCGCGCTCGTCGTCGCCGTCGCCCACGAAGTCTTGGGGGATCGGGCCGTGGCGATGACCGCGGTGTCGCCGAGCCTCGCGCCGTTCGAAAGAGAAGCGGCCATCGCCATCGCCAGGCAGATCGGCGCGCGCCACGAGCTCGTCGAGTCCCACGAGATCGACCGACCGGGCTACGTCGAGAACTCTCCCAACCGGTGCTTTCACTGCAAGACGGAGCTCTACGACATCGCCGAGATCAAACGGCGCGAGTGGGGCCTTGCCCACGTTCTCAACGGCACGAACCTGGACGACCTCGGGGATCACCGCCCCGGCCTCGAAGCCGCCAAGCGCGCCGGAGCTCGCAGCGTGCTCGTCGAATGCGGCCTGCACAAAGAAGACGTGCGCCGGTGCGCGCAGCTCTTGGGGCTGGCGGCGTGGGACAAGCCCGCGAGCGCGTGCCTGTCCAGTCGAATCCCTTACGGCACGGCGGTGACGAGCGAGCGGCTCGCGCAGATCGGCGGCCTCGAGGCCGAAGTTCGGATCTTGGGGCTGCGGCAGGTGCGGGTGCGCTGGCACGAGGTGCGGTCGTCGGCATCCTCGTCGCCCGGCCGGGAGCCAGAGCCGGCGCTCGCGCGGATCGAAGTGGCCCGCGAAGAGCTCTCTCGGGCGTTCGAGCTGCGCGACGCGATCGTCGAAGCGGGCAAGCGCTTCGGCTTCGCGTACGTCACGCTCGATCTTCAGGGCTATCGTACGGGCAGCCACAACGAAGTGATCGTCGGGCGCAGCTTGCGGGTGGTGTAGTCCCGGCCGAACGCAGATCCGTTCGGGCGCAGACCATAAGGACGATTCCGCGCCGTGGAAATCCAGGCTGGGGCGCCGGGCCATCGACCGCGCGCCGTCCGGACCCTATGTTTGCGTGGTGAGGAAGCGTGCCCCGCTCACAGTACTGTTCGACGGGGCTTGCTCGTTCTGCACGGGCTCCGCGCGCGCCGTCTTGCGAATCTTCGGCGCCAAGCGCGTCACGCTGACCGACTTTCAGCGCCCGGGAGCGCTCGAGCCGTATCCCCAGCTTCACCACGACGCGCTGATGCGGAAGATGCACGTCGTCGCCCCCGACGGGCGGGTGTTTGCTGGCGCCGAAGCGTTCGCACGCATCGTGGTGCAAGTGCCCGTCCTCGGGTGGATCGGGTGGCTGTACTACGTCCCGGGCATACGGCAGACGGCGGACACCTTATACGCGCTCGTTGCGAAGCACCGTTATCGATGGTTCGCACGCACCAACCAGTGCACGGACGAAGCCTGCAAAGTGCACGGCCCGACCTAGCGGTCTGTCCCGAGGTTCGCCGAGCCGAGTCAGCCGCGGAGCGGCATACTCATGAGAGAGACGACCGCGAGCGTGCGACGCGGATGCGTGTCGGTTTCGGGCCGAGACGAATCACGGGAGGCGGGGCCATGAGACGGTGAAGACAATTCGCGATCCCATTGCCCAAGACGAGTTCCTACCTGAATCCACGGCATGCCAACCTGCGGTGCGGGCACGGGCACGGGCACGGGCACGGGCACGGGAGGACAGGCCCTCAGTGAACTTGCGTGTACACCTCGTCCCCGCCCCCCGGCGACGGAGTGTGCGGCGCGTCCGATCCTGCGGCCGCGTGGCACGCCACGCAAATCGTCATCGGCGTCCCCGATGCTCCGAGTCCGTCGGCTACCACGCCTTGCGCGTCGTGGGGCACGGCGCTCGACGTCGGGACGCGTTCGTACCAGTACCAGTTGCTACCCCCCGCGCTGGTGGCTTGGGTCTTCGAGTACACGGCATAGCCCACGACGTTCATGCCGGCGTCGTCGTAAAGCTCTTTGACGGCCGCCGTTCCCTCCGGTCGCTCTCCCGTTCCCGAGAACGAGCTCGCCAGGTCGTTGGAGCAAATGCGGTTGATGCCGTGCGGCGATGGGCTGCGGGCAGGGTGAGAGGCCGCTTCGCAGTGCCAGCTCTTGTACGCGCCGCCCTGAAGCCACGTTTCGACCGCCGGGCCGCTGGTCGGAGGCGTCTGGGAGGCGGACGCCCCCCCGGAATCGCCGCCGGCGCCGGCCGAAGGCGTGCTCGAGCTGCTGCACGCGGCCAGCAACACCGCGAGCCATGGGGACGAGACGAGACGCGCGCACGATCGGATCGACATGGGCATGAGAACCTCCGCAGGCAGAGAAGTCCGAGCCGCAGGCGGACGTCCCCGCCTCGCCCGCGCGCGAAAGCAGCGCCGGGCGAACGTCGCCTGAGCTCACCCAGTACGGAGCGACGTTCGATCCGTTACTCCGATTTTTTCGTGACGGCGTCGAACCTCACGCCCGGGTGAGCCGGTACCCGAGCAGCCCCCCGGCGATGCCGCCGACGACCATGGCCGTCCCGTGCCCGACGATGACGTGAAGCGCCGTCGGATCGGGGCAGGAAAGGCAGATCGTCGCGGTCGACAGACCGCCGCATGCGACGCCGAGAGCGGCCGTTCGCCATCGTGAGGCCGTCGCGAACGCGTGCCGATAGGCCCACGCGCCGAGCGCGAGCGGACCCACCGTGAGGATCATCGTTTGCCCCATGCAGTGCAGCGCACCCGCCCAGAACGGGCCCCCCTCGAGAGCTCGCGGGCTCACAGCGAGCGTCAACAAGCCGAAGAAGAGCGGCGGCACGGCCACCCAGGCCGGCCACGCCGTCGCGACCGGCCCCGGTCCGCGGCGGGTGCCAGCGCTCCAGGCGACGGCCACGGCGAGCAGCGGAATGACGAACGCCACAGCCACGGCCGACGCGGAACCATAGCTCAGGCCCGGTCGCAGGCCCGCGAGGGACAACCACGCCGCCTCGTAGACGATCGCACCGGCCGCAGCGACGATCCGCATCGTCTTCACGCCCGATCGGGTCGCGGAGACGACCCTTCGGGAGACTGCCCCTGGCTCCGGCGCGCCTGCCTGGTCCGCGAACGGATCGGGGATCTCGGCGAGGCGCTCGACGTCGAAGTCACCGCGCATGGCGCCCACCTTTGATCTCGGCGCTCGCCTCGATGGCGGCACGCAGCGCTTCGTACGCGCGGAAAGCGCGTATCTTCACCGCGCCGGGCGTCGTCCCGAGAACGACGGCGGCCTCCGCCACGCTCAGTCCTTCGAAGCGAAGGAGAACGAACGCTTCCCGCTGCTGCACCGTGAGGCGGTCGAGCGCCGCGCGCACGACGTCGAACAGCTCGCGCCCGGCGAGCACCTCGTCGCCGCGTGTGTCCGGATCCGCCAGCTGGTCGGCGGCCGTGCGATCTCGACCCGGAACGTCGCCTCGGGTGCGCGCGCGACGCGCATGGTCGTAGAGGGCGTTGCGCGCAATCGAGATGAACCAAGGGATGGCCGCCGCGCGCTCTTCGAAGCTGCCACGCGCTCGAGAGACGCGGAAGAACGTCTCCTGCGTGAGGTCTTCGGCCAGGGCCAGGTTGCCGCACATGCGCAGAAGAAAGCTGCGCACGCGCGGTGCGGCCATTGCGTACAGGCGATCGAAGGCGGCGTCGTCCCCACGCGCGTACCGGTCCATCGCGTCGTCGATCGCTCGTCGGGCGGGATCGACGGTCTGGGAGCGTTCGCCCGCGGCCTCGGCCGACCGAGGGAATGCCTTGTCACCGGGCTGCACCATGGGAAACGAAGCAATCGCCGCTTCGGAGGCCCCACTTTCACCGATGGCGACCCGCACGGTCAATGCAAACACTGTCTGACCATCCTGGGATGAGGCGATCGCCTTCGGTCCCTACCCCGTCTTGCTACGCGCCGGGCGTGCTCCGGTTACGCGACGACGTCGAGCGCAAGTCGGCGCGCTCGAGCTTGCGGGAGCGATGCCGGCATCGCCGGTGCACGTCGCGACGACGGATCCAAGACGTCCAGTCGCTCATCCCGCCGGTTCGTAGCCACTCCACAACGAAGAGGTCCACCATGATCGCCAATTCCCAGCCCTTCCCCTCCCTCCGGTCTTCGCTCGAGTCGACCCCTCATCACACCGGGTGGTCGATGATGCTCCGCGGAATCGTGGCGGTGATCTTCGGCGCCATCGCCATCCGCAGCCCGAACATCGCGGCGGGCGCGTTCGTGATCGTCTTCGCCGTCTATGCCTTCGCCGACGGAGCGCTCGATTTCGTGCTCGCCGCACAGCTCGGACGCGCAGGGCAGCGCTGGGGGTGGTACGCCTTCTCGGGCATCGTCAGCATCGCCGTCGGCGTCGTCGCACTGGCTTATCCGGCCGTGACGTTGCTCGTCGCGGTGATTCTCGTGGCCGCGCGCGCCATCGTGATGGGCATTGCCGAGCTCGTGGCTGCCTTCTCTTGGACAGGCCTCGGGCATCGGTGGCTGCTCGGTCTCACGGGTGTGCTGGCGATCGTTCTCGGGGTGCTTCTGCTGGCCAGCCCCGCGGTGGGCGCTGTGGCGCTCCTGTGGACGATCGGCGTCTATGCGGTCGTCTTCGGGGTGATGCTCTTCGGGCTGGGCATTCGCCTGCTGAGCACGGAGCGGAACGAGGCGCGGCTCCACGGGGGCGGCCCTGCGGCGACGGTGGGGTGAGCGGCCGTCATGCCCGGGCCATTCGAGCCGCTCGTTTTCAGGGCCCGGCTAGACTTCAGATCCACCGCGGATGGCTTGGCGCGGTCTCCACCGTGTGCCCTCGCCCGTCGGGGTATCCGAGCCAGGCATCCCGGAAGGACGGGGCGTAGAACACTCCGTTGACGAGCGTGATCACCGCCGCCGACACGAACAGGCCCTTCCACGTCGTGATCGCGAAGCTCGCCATGAGCTTGTCCGTCAGCCAGAGCATCGTCGTGTTGACGATGAACGGAACGAACAGAAAGAGCAGCCCCAGCGTGAGAAGCGCCGGGACGAAGAGCGCCGCCCGGACGAGCCAACCGAGAAAGAAGTTCAAGACGCTGAACACGACGGCGACGCCCAGCGCAGTTCCGAAGCTCTTGATCCGCACGCTCGGGAGCAACCGCGAGAGCGCGAGTATGGTCAGCGCCAGGACAGCCAGGTGCAGCAGCGTGTGCATGACGAAAGCCTACACCGGGACCCCGTAAGCGCCACTGCAGGCGCCGTACTCGGCCGTTGCCTCCCTCGACCGTCGGCCGCACGCCCGCCCGCGCTTCCCGAGTTGCCGGTTGACGTTTCTGCGAGCGGGTTCATGATCGCGCCCCGGAAACGCGATGACCATCGACGAGCTCCGTCAAAGCCTGACCCGAGCCGAGCCACCCTCGAGCTCGCCGCCGCTCGTGCGCGCCCTCTGGCTCGACGGACGCGGGGACTGGAGCGGCGCGCACGGGGTGGCTCGGGAGGACGAGAGTCCCGCGGGTTCGTGGGTCCACGCCTACTTGCATCGCAAAGAGGGTGACAACGACAACGCGGCGTATTGGTACCGGCGCGCTGCAAAGCCGCCGTGCACGGGCGACCTCGCCGGCGAATGGGAGAGCATTGCCCGGGCCCTCCTCGAAGGGTAGGACCGCCGGCTTGGTCGACCGCGAGCGGAGGGCTCTGTGGCTCAGGCGACGGCGCGGCGCGCTCGGGATCCTCGGCGCGGCGTACTTCGTCGGCGTTTGGCTGGACGGCGCGGGCAGCGGGATCCCGGCCCGCGTGCTCCCGCGAACGGCGAACTACTTCGTCCAGGTCGCGGCCCTCTTCCCGAGGGCGGCGACCGCGTCGATCGACTACCGCGCCGAAGGCTTCGTCTGCAGCGACAGGACTTGGACCGAGCTCGACACGCGCCCTTATTTTCCGATCGATCCCGACGACAAAGAGAACCGCTTCAACCGCGTGATGCACTTCTTCCGAGACAACCGCCCGACGATGACGGCTCTCGATTCGTATCTCGTCGGTCGCCACGACTTGGCTGCGAACGACGATGGAATCCCGCGCGACCGCCCGATCGGCGGCGTCCGGCTCTCGAGCCTTCGCATTCCGATTCCGTCGCCCGGCGATCGCCTGGAGCGCACATCGCGCCGCCCCCTCTCGGACTACCCAGCCGCCGAGCGGCAAGTCTTCTATCACACGCCGAAGTCGAGGCTCTCCGCGCGTTGCGGCGCGCGCATCGAGAACGTCGACTGATGCTGCGACGGTTGCTCGCCTGGATTGACGAGCCGGTGCCTGTGTTGCGCCTCGCGATCGTCCGTATTTTCGCGCCGCTCGCCATCCTGGGGTTCATGCGCGGCCGGCTGATTCACGCCGACGAGTGGATCGGCGACGCGGGGTTTCGCGTACCGGACCTCGGCGGCGACTGGCGGCAGCCCCTCTACGTGCCCGCGTTGCCTTCCTGGGCTGCCTGGGGTGTCGCGGCGGCGATGGTCGTCTCGGGAATCGCCTGCTGCTTGGGCGTCCGAACGCGCGCCAGCGCGCTCGTGTTCGCAACGACCATCGCCTTCGTCGCCCTCTCCGACCGCCTCGCCGCCTACACGGTGACCAAGCTTTCACCGGCCGTGATGATCGCCGTCGCGCTCAGCCCAGCGGGCGCCCGACTCGGAATCGATGCCTACAAGCGACCGAGGAAACACGGGAAGCGCCCAAAGCGGCTGCGCCCGTCCGGCGCCGCGCGCTTCCTGCAGGTGCTCCCCGTCGTGATGTACAGCGCGTCGGGCATCGCGAAGGCGCGCGGCGACTGGCTGAAAGAGCCGCTGGTCTTGTGGAGCCACCTTCACGACAGCTACCAGACCCCCATCGCCTTCGCGCTCGCGTCGATCCTCCCGGGGTGGACGTGGACGGCATTTCAAGGAATGGTGCTCGCCTTCGAGCTGCTCGCGCCCCTCTGGTTCGGGCTCGCGCGGACCAGGACCTGGGCGCTGGTCTTCGGTCTCGCGATGCACACGATGATCGGCCTGATGTTCGGCCCGGTGCTGTGGTTCGCCCTGCTCATGATGACGCTTCTGGTGGGTGGCTACCTGCCCGAGCGCCTTCTCGCGCCTCTGGAGGCTCTCGCCGAACGCCTGGAGCGCCCGCCGCCGCTGCGTGAATCAACCGCCGACGCGGCGGCACCCCCCGATCACTGAAAGACTTGGATGCGCATGTTGCGATAGAACACTTCGGACGATTCGGCCTGCCACCCCACCGGTCCCGCCGTGACCGGGGCTCCGGTCTTGTCCATGACCGCGAGCACCTGATTCACGACGTGGCCATTGACCGTATACGTCGCGGCGCCGTTGTCGACTTGCAATAGGCAGGAGTTCCAGTCCGTCCCATAGCCGTTGTTCCCGGCGTCCGATGCCATCAGCTCGTAGTTCGCGCTGCGATGGTGCTGAACGAACCCGGTGGAGCCGTTGACGGTCATCGCCGTTCCGCCGGGCGCGTACGTGGTCGAATCGCCGGCGGACCCGAGCGATTTGCACTGCGCGTAAAGCGCAAAGATGTCGCCGGCCGAGCCCCACTTGTTCTGAAATTCGATGGACGAGGGCCAGATCTGCGTGATGTCACCGTGGATGGCCCACAGCACCCCAGCGTCGCGGGGATAGGCCGTGAAATCGGTGTAGGGCGCGAATTTCTTGGTGCCCCATTTGTAGTCCCACATCAGGTTGTACTTCGTATACGAGGCGACCGTTTCCATGAGGGCGAGCGGCTGCGTCGACTGATCCGCCGCGGCGGCGTACACGTGGATCATTCCTGGTTCGGGATTGAAGAGCGCCGTCGCCGCGGCTCCGGTGAGGAGCGTGCCCGGCGTGGTCGTGTGCGTAGGCGACGAGTGCACCACGAACCCCGTGAGGTCTGTCCCGTTGTAGAGGTCGACCCACGCGGGACCTCCGTCTCCTCCGGCGTTCGCGTCGGTGATACCGGACGACGCGCCCGAGTCTTTGCCGGCCACCCCGCTGCCGCTGCTTCCGCCCCCGGAGCTGGACGTGCTGCCCCCGGCCCCGGAGCTTCCCGCCCCGTTCGATCCGCCGGACGCATCGGGGCTTGCGGTTCCCGACCCTCCGGAGCTGGAACCGGCGCCCGAGCCCCCCGAGCTGGACGACGCTCCGTCCATTCCCGACGACGAAGCCCCCGACGAGCCACCGCCCGACGAGCTCGCGCCCGATCCCGTCGACGCGGCCGACGACGAGCCGGCACTCCCGGAGCTGCTCCCGCCCGGCGTCGTGCTTCCCGTGCCCGCCGAGGGACCAGACCCGCTCGAACAGGCGGCGCCGCAGAGGGCCACGGCTCCGAGAATCATCGATACGCCGGGGACGATCCCGGCCCTACCCCGGCGACCCATTCGGCGCATGGGTGGACACTCCCAGAACATGGGCACGCACGCAAGCGCGAAAGGAACCCTGCGGCGGATCCGTCACGAGCAGAAACGAACGCTGCCGTCGTGATCTCGGCGCTCTCTCACCATACGACGGTCATGCCGGCGTTGAAGAAGTTCACCGTCTGCTGGGGCGTGACGATGCTCATGACCATTGGATTGGTCGCGCTGGGCACGCTGATGGGATACCACGTCTGCTGCGCGCGAAAGTATTCGAGCGCGAAGTGCACGGGCTCGGTCGTCTGGTACAGGCCCACGGTCATCCCGAGGTTCTCCTGAAATAGCTGCGGGTAGCTGGCGGCGGCGTCGTTGCTGTTCTTGTCGAGGTGAAAGAGCCCCGCGCCGCCCGCCACTTTCAACCGCCACGCGTCGATCGTCACTGCGCCCAGCCCGAAGGCGCCGCGGGCGTCGCGCAGAACTCCGCGGCTGTCCGCGGTGATCGGACTCTCGTCCAGGGCGGCGATAGGGCTGAACCCCGCACCCTGGAACGCGGCCCCGCCCAGCATCACCGGACCGACGGAGAGCATCCCGCCCGCCTGCACGCCCCAGCCCTCGACGTGGAGATCCTTCGATGCCCCGGTCAGCCCATTCGCAACGGTGCCTTCCAGCGCTTGCCAGAACCCATTGGCAAATAAACGAACCGCTTCCTTGTAGTCGTACTTCAGCTCGCCCTCGACCCTGGGCAACGGTGCCCGGTTGAGCGCCGCGTTGTCGATCGTCGCCGGGTCGTAGGCTCCCACGGAGAGCTGGAACCCCGCCAGCGTGGGCGTCGAGTAGACGATGGCCGGGTTGTACCCCGGAAACGGCGCGCCGAACCCCACCATGCCGCACGCGCCGCCCGACGCGTCCCGGATGCCGCAAGGATATCCGAGGCCGTACTCGTGGGCGATCCGATAGTCGACGAGGATCCCGCCCCGACCGAACAGCGACAAGTCGCTGCCCCCGAGGACGCTTCCCCACCGGCCCTCGATCTTTCCGTAGAGCTCCCGGGGATCGACCTGCCCGGTGACGTTCTGCGTCCGGGTACCGGCGGCGTTCATCCACAACGCGACCCGCGCGGTCACTTTGAAGTCCTGGCTGACTTCCTTGTACGCGGTGAGCCCGAATATGCTCATCATAAAGCCGTTGCGGATTCGCGTGGAGTGCAGATCGCCCCCCGTGGTGGCCGTGTCTTCCGTGCCCGCACCCAGGTAGTCGGGCTCCCCGTAGGGCTGCCCGGAGCCCGACGCCAGGCTGATGAAGGCATTCACGCGGCCGTTGGTGCTGAGGTCCCAGCCGTGAAACTGCGCGAGCGGGATCTCCGCCATCGCCGGCGTCGCGGTGAGCACCGTCGCCAGAGCCAGGAGGGCCGTCGCCGCCAGGCTCGATTTCGCTCGACACGTCATCCGACTTTCCTTTCGCCGACTTTCTGCCATTGCCCCGTGCTCGCCGATCGCTCGATGGCGTCCAGGACTCGCTGATTCTGAAGTCCGTCTTCGAAGTTGGGTCGCGGCTGCTTTCCGTCGTGAATGGCGCGGATCAAGTCGTAGACCGTATGCGTGAACGAGTGCTCGAACCCGATGATATGGCCCGGCGGCCACCACGCAGAGATGTACGGGTGCTTGGGGTGGGTCACCGAGATCGTGCGAAACCCGCTCAGCGGGCCGTTCTCGATGTACACGTCGAGCTCGTTCATCCGCTCCAAGTCCCAGACGATACTTCCCTTGGATCCGTTGATCTCGAGGCGATTGTAGTTCTTTCGACCGGGTGCGAACCGCGTTCCTTCGTAGTAGCCGACGGCCCCGTTCGCGAACTTCACGAGCGCCTGCGCCGAATCGTCGACCGTGACTTTGCCCATTTTGCTCGGGTCTTCCGGCAGCGGGCGCTCGGTGACGAACGTCTTGAGCAAGCCGGACACGGCGACCGGCTCGCCCACGAGATACCGGGACAAGTCCATCGTGTGCGAGACCAAGTCACCGAGAGAGCCGGAGCCGGCCCGCGATCGGTCCAGCCGCCATACGAGCGGAAAGGCGGGATCGACGACCCAGTCCTGCAGATAGACGCCGCGGTAATGGTGAATCTCGCCGATCTGTCCCTCGTCGATGATCTGCTTTGCAAGAGTCACGGCCGGGCAGCGCCGGTAGTTGTGGCAGAGCATGTGGATGACGCCGGCCTTGTTGACCGCCGCCAGCATCTTCTCGGCCTCGGCGACGGTGTTCGCAAGCGGCTTTTCGCACAGGATCGACTTCTTTCCCTCGGCGGCGGCAATCGCGATCTCCGCATGGGAATCCCCTGGAGTGCAGATGTCGACGACGTCGATGTCTTTGCGGGCCATCACGTCTTGCCAGCGGGTCGCGTACTCCTCGAATCCGAGGCGGTCGCGCGCCTCGGCCACTTTCGCCTCCGTGCGCCCCACCACCACTTTGAGCACGGGCTCGAACGGCACGTCTGGGAAGAAGCGCGCCACCTGGCGCCAGGCGCTCGCGTGCACACGCCCCATGAAGTCGTACCCGATCAATGCCACGTTGATCTTTCGCTTGGTCATCGGCCGGCTCCTCGCGTGTTGGTCCCGTCAGGTCCAGTACGGAACGCGCCCGCGCCCCTGGACCGGAATGTCTTGCGCCGGAAGCACTTCGTGGTGAAGCGCGTACATGCACGCCGCGGCTTCGTCGATCTTGCGGGCGAAGGCGATGGACCCCTGCAGAATCGGCTTGAGGCGCGCCTTGTCCTGGATGCGTGCGCGAGGGTACTCGTGCTCGATGACGAGCGCCGTATTCGCGACGTCGAGCTTGAGCAGCTCGCGCGCGGCGAGCTGGTGATCCAGCCAGTCGACGGTGCGGTTTTGCAGGTAGCCGAGGGGATCGTGCTTGGCCGTCCCGGGTAGCTCGTGCTCGCAAAGCACAGTTTGCTTCTTCCACGCGTTGGCCTGGTCCGCGGGATTCGACGACGGCTGGCCGCCCTTCCAGTCGCCGCGTTCGACGGTCTGCCCGCCGTAGCCCCAGGCGGCCACCCCCTTCGGGTCGATGACCTGCCCTTTGACGTGAAAGCCGCCGACGATGAAATCGTACCCGCTGTCTTTGAGATATTGGAAGATCGAACGCGTGTCCTGGCCCATCAAGATCGCGTGGGACGGGTCGTAGTGGACGCGGAACTGGTCGCCGACGCCGTGCCGCTCGCAAATCCGGTGCAAGGCGATCCACAGGGCGGGCGTGTACCCGATGTTGTTGTGGAAGTTGTCGCCGATCGTCCAGCCCGGCATGGGACACTGTTCGACCCGGTACTCGATTCCGCGGGCCTTCGCCTCCTTCAAGAGGGGGATGAACACCGCCTCGAAGAACGTCAGGTTGGCGTCCATCGACAGCTTCTGGTTGCGGCCGATGAAGCCGCAGACGGCTTTGAGCCCCAGGGCCGCGGCCGCGTCGAGCATGCGGATGACGAAGTCGTGTTTCTTCTTTCTCAGATCGTCGTCGTCGTGCAGCAAGTTGTCGAAGAAGGCGATGTCGGTGACTCCGACGCGCGTGGCTTCCATCGCCGCGAGCACTCGCTTCGCCCGCGCTTTGTCGAAGGGCTTGCGTAGATCGAGCGTGTTGGCGACGGGGTCCAGCATGGCTTCGGGCGGAACGTCCGCCTCGGAGGGGTGGAGGGCCGCGGATATCTGGATGTTCGGGCAGTCCATCTCGCGCGCGAACTGCAGCCAGTCTTCGATGGCCTTGTCGGGGTCCGCGTCGCGAATCCGACGCGGCGTGAGCTCCTGCAGGGCAGCGGTGAGCACGCTCATCTTCATGAACTTCGGCTGAAACGCGAGAGCGGTCATGCGGGACCTCCTTTCAAGGGGAGCGCTGGTGGCGAAGCGAGAGACGAGTGCGAACCCGGAAGGCCCCGCGATACACGGCGGGGGGGCTCGGAGTCCACGTCGAACAGCACGGCGCGAGCGGCGTTGATGCGCGGAAAGACGCGGTCGCCCGGGCGAATCGTGCCGCGCCGCGGAACGACGACGTGGACCGGAGCGCCGGCCCACACGCAGAGGAGCGTCGTGGTCGGTCCGATGTACTCGACGATCTCGACCGCAGCGCCCCGCGGTCCCTCGGCACGATGGCCTTGCGTCTCCACGCCGAGAAGCGCGATGTCCTCGGGACGAATGCCGAGCAGCCGCTCGCTCGGTCCCGCAGCTTCGGCCGGCATGAGCGGCGTGCCGTCCGTCGCGACCCACTGACCGTCGGAGCGACGCACCCGCAGGAGATTGATGGCCGGCTGACCGAGCTGCAGGGCCACGACCGGCGAAACTGGGCGCTCGTACACTTCGCGCGGCGTGCCGGTCTGCAGAATACGGCCCTCGGAAAGGACGACGATCCGGTCGGCCATCGACAAGGCTTCGGCCTGATCGTGCGTGACGAAGACCATCGGCGTCTTCAGCTCGCGGCGCAGCTCGACCAGCTCGACGCGCAACGCTTCGCGCAACTTCGCGTCGAGGTTGGTCAGGGGCTCGTCCATCAGGAAAAGACGCGGCCGGCGCACGATCGCTCGGCCGATCGCCACCCGCTGCATCTCGCCGCCGGACAAGCGCGACGCCTCGCGATCGATCAGACGGGTTATCTTCAGGAGCTCGGCGGCCCAGCCGACACGGCGCTGGATCTCCGGCTCGGAGACGCGGCGGCCCGGGGCTCGCAGTGGGAATTCGAGGTTTCGTCGGACGGTCCAGCGCGGGTACAGCGAGAAATTCTGGAACACGAGAGCGACGTCGCGTTCGGCGGGGTCCATGGCGGTCACGTCCTGCCCGGCCATGCGGATCGATCCCGCGTCGGGCGTCTCCAGACCCGCGATCGTCCGCATCAACGTCGTCTTGCCGGCGCCCGTCGGCCCCAGCACGACGAGCAGCTCGTCGGCGTGCGCCTCCAGGGCGACGTCGAGCAGCGCCTGCGCCCGACCGAGCCGCTTCGAGAGCCCGCGGACGCTCAGGAATGGCTCCGCCGCCGCGGCACGACCCGCCGCCGAGGCCTCTCTGGCGCCGTCGTCCGACCGGCCGCTCGGGCCTGCGAGAGCGCTGGACCTCACAGCCGCTTCTCCGTCGCTGCGTCGAACACCGAAATCTGGGCTGGATCCAGGCGAAGGCGCACCTCGGATCCCCGCGGGCGCGCGGACGCATTTGCGGCGCGCATGATGAGCCTGCCCGCCGGAGTCTTCACGTGGACGTGGCTCGCGTTGCCCACGTACTCCTCGGTGACGACGTTGCCCGAGAGGGCGCCGTCGGCCCCTTCATGAACATGCTCGCAGCGGATCCCCAGCGTAGCCTCGGCGCACGGCGCGACCGGCGGGACTTCGATCGGGATCTGTCCGTCGTGGGAGACGAAGATCGCCTTGCCGGCGCGGTCGGCCACTTTGCCGGGGATGAAATTCATCCCCGGGCTCCCGACGAACGCCGCGACGAAGAGGTCGGACGGCTGATCGTAGACGTCGGCCGGCGTGCCGACCTGACGGATGCGCCCCCCCTCCATGACCACGATTCGATCGGCGAGGCTCATCGCCTCTTCCTGGTCGTGGGTCACGTAAATCGTCGTGACTTTGGACGCGATTTGCTCTGCGCGGATGAGCTCTCGCATGGCGAGCCGCTGATCGGCGTCGAGCGTTCCGAGCGGCTCGTCCATCAAGTAGACAGCCGGCCGGCGGACGATGGCTCGAGCCAGCGACACCTTCTGCTGATCCCCGCCCGAGAGCTCTTTGGGGTAGCGCGAGAGAAGCCGGGCCAAGTCCATGCGCGCGGCGACGTCGTCCACCCGGCTCCGAGCCTCCGCCGCCGGCACACGCGCCGCGCGCAACGGAAACGCGATGTTCTCGCGCACGGTCAGGTGGGGGTAGAGGGCGTAAAACTGAAACACCATCCCCACGTCGCGCTGCGAGGGGCGGAGCGACGTGACGTCTTCTCCGCCCAGGCGGATCGCGCCCCCGGTCGCCAGCTCGAGCCCGGCGATCATCCGGAGCGTAGTCGTCTTTCCGCAACCCGAGGGCCCGAGGAGCACGATCAGCTCCCCCTTTTCGATCGACAGGTCGATTCCGCGCACGGCTGGCGTCCCGTCGCCATATGTCTTTCGGAGGCGGTCGAGAACGAGGAAGCTCACGGCGACTCGATCGCGTTGCCGCTGCCGCTGCTGCGCGCATGCGACGTGTAAACGTGCAGCAGAGTCGAAAGGAGCGTGAGCCAGAAGGCCCAGCGAAGACGCCCCTCGGGCCAGAACGGCATGACGTACACACCCAGACCCAGCGCAACTCCGCCGATCGCCGCGCGGTCGAGGCCTACGATGACTCGGGAGCCATGCCTACTGTTTGATCGTCCCAAACGTCACCCCGCGCAAAAGGTGCCGGCGAACGAGTACCGTAAACATCACGATCGGCGCCACGAAAATCATCATTCCGGCCGCGATCTGCGGCCACGGAACCCCTTCGATGTTTCCCTGCAAACCAGCGAAGTAGACCGGCACGGTCCTCGCCTCGTAGTTATTGAGCGTCATCGCGAAACCGAACTCGTTCCACGACGAGATCAGGCAGAACACGCCCGTCACCGCCATTCCGGTCGACGCCTGCGGGACGATGATGTGCACGAAGGTTCTCAGCCGCGAGTACCCGTCCACCAGAGCGGCTTCTTCGAAGGCGCGAGGAATCTCGTCGACGAATCCTTTCATCAGCCACACGGCGAGCGACAAGTTGAAGCTCGTGTACAAGATCACCAGACCGACGTGCGTGTTCTCGAGCGAGAACCATCGGTACATCACGAGCACGGGGACGACGACCGCCAGCGGGGGCAAAAAGCGTGTTGACAGGATGAAGAACAGCCAGTCCTTGCTGCCCGGAATTCTGAAACGGGAGAATCCGTAAGCGCAGATCGTTCCGAGACACACCGCCGCCAGGGTCGAAAGCACGCCGATGACGATGCTGTTTCCCAGGTAGTGGTAGAAATCGTGCGGCGTTCCGGCGACGGGCTCCGACAGCTTGCGATACGCGTCGAGCGTGGGGACGAACCGCACGGAGTCCGAGTTGCCCTCGGGATTGTTGCCCGCCGTCCAGGGGACGAACTTCGCGTGCGCGCTGATGGTGTCGTCGTAGGTCTTGATCGACGTCAGCGCCAACCATGCCAGCGGAAGGGTCGCCACCAAGAAGAAGAACAGAACGACGCCGGCGCGGAGCAGCTTCATTGCGCTACGCCTCGACCTTCCCCTGCCGCCGATTGAGCCCGTCGATGTAGCGCACGAAGATCGTCGCGACGGCGATCACGGCCACGAGGATGATGACGCCGTAGGCCGAGCCGAGGCCAACCTTGTAGTCACGAAACACCACCTGGTAGATCCGCGCGGACAGCGTTTGCGTCGAAGCGTCGTTCGGGCCAGTGATGGCCATGACCAGGTCGAACTGTTTGAGCGCGTCGGTCGCCCGGAGAAGCACCGCGAGCCCCAGCAGCGGGGCGCACATCGGCAGGGTGATGGTGCGGAACACCATCCACCGCCCGGCGCGGTCGATCTCCGCCGCCTCGTAGATGTACTTCGGGATGGCGTTCAATCCAGCCAGCGAAATCAGCATCATGAACGGCGTCCACATCCACACATCGACGAGCAGGATCGACACGAGCTTCAGATCGTCGTCGGTCAGCCACTCTGGCTGCGGTAGATGCAAGAAGGCCAGCAGTTGGTTCAGAACGCCATAGTTTGCGTTCAAGATCAGGTTCCAGAATAGCGAGAGCACGACGGGACAGAGCATCATCGGTATGAGAAGGATGGTCAGAATGACCGGCTTGCCCGGAATGTGGTCCCGCAGGGCGAGAGCCAGCACGAAGCCCAGGACCAGCTCGACCGATACCGATACCAAGACAAACAGCGCCGTGAGCGTCAACGCGTTCGCGTACCGCGCCTCGCCGAAGAGCACCGTGTAGTTGTGAACCCCGACGACGTTGACATCGCCGCCGGACAAATCCGCGTTCGTGAAGCTCAGATAGATGTTGAAGATCAGCGGAAACAGGTTCATCGCCAAGAGCAGCAGCAGGGCGGGCGCGACGAACCCCCACCCCATCAGGGTCGATTGAGCGGCTCCGACCCGAACGCGCTTTGCGTTGCTGCTCATCCCGCAGGCTTCTAGCAGCCTGTAGAAAAAGGCAAGAACAACGAGAAAACCGCCAGGGCGCCAAGAGAGAAGGATTGACGATTTTCTAACTCTCGCATGGCGTCGCCTGGCGGTTCATCTCTCGTTTTTCAACGGTCTGCTACGGCGTGGCCTGCTGCAAGATCTTCTCGTGCTCCGCCGCCATCTCGGTGAGAGCGTCCTTCGACGACTTCTTGCCGTCGAGCGACTCACCCAGCTGCTGCGCGGTGGCGGCGATGAGCTCGTTGTAGGCGGGGACGTTCCAGAAGTCCTGGGCGATGTCGAGCGACTCCGCGAAAGCAGCGTTGTACGGACTCGCCTTCTTGAATTCTTCGCTCTTGAGGATCTCCGCGTTCGCGGTGAACCCGCCGGGCTTCTTGACCCACTGCTTCTGGGTGTCGGTCTGCAGAAACCAGGCGATGAATTTCTTGGCGAGGTCCTGCTGGGGAGCAGCTGCTTTCTTGGAGATCGAGAATCCCTGACCACCCAGGCTCGAGAAGCGCCTTTCGCCCTGTCGCGGCATCGCGAAGAAGCCGACCTTGCCGGCCATCTTTCTGGCGAGGTCCGGAAAGAAGGCGAAGTAGTTCATGAGCATCGCGGTCGAGTTGTTGGCGAACGGCTCGAGCGCTTCGCCGTATCCGAGCTTGCTGCCGCCCGGCGGGGCGTACTTGAGGAGCCCTTTGAAAAAGTCGAGCGCTTTGACGGCGTCCGGGGAGTCGAGCGCCCCCTTGACCTTGAACGTCTTCGGGTCTCCCCACGACCCTCCGAAGGCATAGAGCACTTGCTCGAACCCCATGACGATGTCGTCGTACCCGCGCCCCGTGACCAGAACGTCCCCGTAGCGCTTCTTGTCGGGTCGCTCGAAGAATTCGGCGACCGTCTTGAGGTCGTCCCAAGTTTGGGGAACTTCGAGGTCCTTCTTGAACTTCTTCTTGAAGGCCTCCTTCTCGGCCGGGTCCTCGAACCAGTCCTTGCGATAGGCCCAGCCCATGGCGTCGGTTTCGGCCGGCGCGCCGAAGTAATGGCCGGAGCCGGTCGGGTACTCCGCGAGATACCGCAGCGCTACGGGGTGAAGGGTCTTGATGTCGACCGCCGACGGGAGCCAGTCCGTCAGGTCGACGTACAGGCCCTTGGTCGCGCCGCGTCCCAACCACTGGCTGTCGCCGACCACGATGTCGAACGCCGTCTGGGTCTTGCCGAACTCCTGGAATACTTGGTCTTGAAAGCTCGCCCAGGGGATCTGATGAACCGTGACCTCGACGTTCTCCTTCTGGCCAAACTCGCCCGCGAGCTCCTGCAGGCCGTCGGCCGGAGCCCACTGCGCCCACCAGATGGTGAGCGTCTTTTTGGGCGCCGACGCCGCCGATGCGGTCGCGCTCTCGGCGGTCGACGCGGACGGCTGTGACTTCTGCTGGCAGCCGGGTAGCGAGATGAGCGAGCAAACGATGCCCGCAACCGCGAACGAGGCCACGACTGGTCTATTGGACATGGAGGCCCTTTTTGCGTGGAAGGACGAGCGGCTCATCACTGCGGAACGCGCACCCACACATTCCGGAAGCTCACGAGATCGAGGTGGTCTTGAAGCCCGAGAGACTGAGGGCCAGGGGCGTCAGGAATCCCCGCCTGCGTGTACCCTGCGGCCGGGTTGAGCATCACGTTCAGCTGAACGATCTGGCCATTGAGCGCGCACTTGATGAACTCCGCGTTCCCCGTCTTGACGGCCGGAGTGACGGCGGTGTTCCACACCGACGACTTGAACTCGATTTCATACGTATTCCAGACGAGCTCCATGTGGCACGCGACCACCAGCGGCTTCATGATGCTGTACACGGCTCCGCACGTGTTGATGTCGGGGGGCTGACCGACCGAGTCGAGGATCTGCATCTCGTAAGCGCCCTTCAGATAGACGCCGCTATTGCCGCGCTGCTGGCCGGTGACGCTGGATGGGTACATCGGCGTCATGTACTCGACGTGCACGCACAGATTCTCGAATTTCTGGTCGCTCAGGACTTCGGTTGCCTGCCCGGTCCCCGAGGGAACGACCGTCATCGTTCCGTCGCCGTTCAAGGTCCACTTGATCGGGCCGCCTTGCTCCGTGTGCCAACCAGTGAGCGTCGAGCCGTCGAAGAGCACGATCTTGCCGGGAGCCGCCGGGTCGAAATTCGTGGTGCCATCCGCGTTCTGGATCCAGCCGCACCCGGTTCCCGCGCCGCCGTCTCCGGCCGGGGCCACCGAGCCGTCCACCTTCCCGCCGCTGCCGCCGCTGCTCGATCCACCACTCGCGCCCGAGCTGCTCGAGCCACCGGTGGCCGGCCCGCTGGAGCTGCCCGAGCTGCCGCCACTCGAGCCGGAGGGGTTGCCTCCGCTCGAGCTTTCGGAACCGGAGGAGCCACTTGAACCCGTGGCGCCCGACCCGCTGGACCCGCCGCTGCTGGTCGACCCGGCTGCGCCATTCGACGTGCCCCCGCCGCTCGAGCCGCTGCCACCGTTGGACCCTCCCCCGCCGGAGCTACTGGAGGCGCCCTCGCCGCCGCTTGAGCTCCCCGGGACGTTCGTGCCGGTTCCCGTGGAATCGGGGCTCGCCGGCGTGCAAGCCGCTGTCACCACGCCGAGGCCAAACAGAGTCACCAATTGATTTCGTGCGAAGGGCATCTTGTTGCGGCGTGAATTCGCCATGGGAAACCTCACGGAAGCACGGGGTGCTGTAAAGACTCGGCTCGGCTTGTCACGAAGTCACGGGGGAGTCGTTCGTCTTAGCGCGGGACGCCGCGCCAAGGGGGACGAATGGCGATGCGCGCCAGGTCGCCTGACGGGGCCCACATTACACATTCTACAAGCGGTCCCGTTACCATGCGGTGGAGTGCGCGTCCAGGTTGCCCCGGGGTCGTCGGGCGTCGTCCAGACGCGCGCGACAGCCTTTTTCCCCTGCCTTTTGCCCTGGCATGGAGGCACCGCCGAACGCGCACGTGCGCTGGTCCTCGGCGCGAGGTTCCGCTCCGGAGTTCCTGTTAGGCGGTTCAATTCCTATGACCCTATAGTGCCGGCCGGGATCGCGGGTGATATACGTCCGCCGCCATGGCGAACCCGGTTCCGGTCCAATTCGGCGCGCTCCGGGACACCAGTCCGAGGAAGGCGACGTTCGTCATTCTTGCCGCGAGCGCCGCCGTGCTCGTCCTTCTCCTCGGGGTCATCTACGGACACGGAAGGGCCACCCACGCGCCGACCTGGGTTTCGTGGCTTCCGACCCTGAACGCGTGCTTCAACGGCACCAGCTCGATTTTCCTGGTGCTGGCCTACCGGGCCATACGCCGCCGGGACGTGGCCGCCCACGTGCGGCGTATTCTGGTGTCGCTCGGCTCGTCGGCGCTCTTTCTCGTGTCGTACATCGTTTACCACGCGGTCCACGGAGACACGAAGTTCGGGGGCGAGGGGCTCGTGCGCGGCGCGTACTTCTTCATTCTGATCACGCATGTCGCGCTCTCGGCCGTCGTGCTTCCTCTCATCTTCCTCAGTCTTTTCTTCTCACTCTCCGGGCGCTTTCCGAGGCACAGAGCGCTCTCCCGTTACACGTTGCCCGTCTGGCTTTACGTATCGGTTACGGGCGTGCTCGTGTTCGTCATGCTGCGCTGCTACGGCTGAACCGCTCCCTTCGTCGATCGAAGTGCAGCGAAAGGGGGAAGGCCGCGAGAGCGGGACGCCGCCGCAAGGACGTACGGAGTCGTCACCCCGCGCGGAGGGTCTCCCCGTCGGCAGAGAGCCGCACCTCGCCGCTTTCGGGGATGCTCACGGACCGATCGTGGTGCGCGTATCGAACGACCGTTCGGGCCCCCGGTGAGCCTCGGACAGTCGCCGCTTCGAGTCGACCCGCCTTCCACGCGACGTCGACACCGAAGCCTCCTCGCGCCCGAAGACCACGAACCGAGCCCGCAGGCCAGGCTTTCGGGAGCGCGGGGAGCAAACGAATCAAGCCGGAATGGCTCTGCATCAGCATCTCCACCACGCCCGAAACGCCGCCGAAGTTGCCGTCGATCTGAAACGGCGGATGGGCATCGAAAAGGTTCGGGTACGTGCGCTCCGGGCCGAGCAAGAAGCGGAGAATCTTGTGCGCGTGCTCGGCATCGCCCAGGCGCGCCCAGAGGTTCAATCGCCAGGCAATTCCCCACCCGGTCGCGTCGTCGCCGCGAATTTCGAGCGACCTCCGCGCAGCGGCGGCGAGCGCCGGGGTGTGCTCGAGCGTGATCTGGCCGCCGGGAAACAGTCCATATAAGTGGGACACGTGACGGTGATTCATCTCCGGCGCCTGCATGTCCCAATCTTCGAGCCACTCCTGGAGCTGACCCGCCGAGCCGACCTGGTTCGGGGCGAGCCGGGCGCGCACTTCGCCGAGCTCCCGCCGCAGCGCGGCGTCGAGCCCCAGGATTTCGGAGGCTTCGATGCAATGCGCCAAGAGATCGCGGACGATCTGCTGGTCCATCGTCGGTCCGGCGCAGACGGACGTTCCCCCCGGGTGCACGTTCTCCGGAGACACCGACGGGCACGTCACGAGCCACTTGTGCACGGGCTCCTCGACGAGGACGTCGAGGAAGAACTCCGCCGCGCCCCGGAGGATCGGATAGACCTCGGCGAGATACGCGGTATCGCGACCATAGTCGTAGTGATCCCAGAGGACGTTGCACAGCCAGGCGCCACCGGTTGGCCACATGCCCCAGGTCGCGCCGTCGATCGGCGCCGACGCCCGCCACAGATCGGTGTTGTGATGCGCGACCCAGCCTCGCGCCCCATAGTGCACCCGGGCGGTCCGCGCGCCCGTCTCGGCCAGATCCCTCACCATCGCAATCAATGGCTCGACGCACTCGGCCAGATCCGTCGGCTCGGCGGCCCAGTAGTTCATCTCCGTGTTGATGTTGATCGTATACTTGCTGCCCCACGGTGGGCTCAGCGAGTCATTCCAAAGCCCCTGCAAGTTGGCTGGCTGCCCGCCCGGTCGCGACGAGCCGATCATGAGGTATCGTCCGAACTGAAAGTACAGCGCGGCCAGCTGGGGATCGACGAGCTCGGCCGAAGCGCGCACTCGCTCGTCGGTCGGGCGCTCGGCGGCGTCGGTCGTGCCCAGATCGATCGACACCTTGTGAAACAAGCGCTGGTGCTCGGCGATGTGATCGGCCAGGAGCCGTTCGTGGCTCTTCTGGCGCGCGGCCTCGATCTGCCGGGCGGTGGCGGCCGCCGGATCGCCGCTCGTATCGCGAAAGCTCTTGTAGCTCGTCGCCGCCGCGACGAGGAGCACCGCCGAGTCCGCGGCGCTTACCGAGATCGCACCGTCGTGGGCGGAAAGCGAGCCCCCCTGCGCCAGGACGTGAACCCGCACTTCGAACGAGAGCGCCCCGGCGACCTCGGAGTCACCGCGGTTCTTCCCGCGCAGGACGAGCGTCGCATCCCCCTCGAGCTCGCATCGCGCCTCCTGCGGCGTCGTCATGGTCAAGTCGAACGTGATACCGGCGCGCACGTCGCTCCGGAGACGGACGACGATGACTTGATCGACGGCAGAAGCGAAGACCTCCCGCGTCATGGTGGCTCCGCCGGTCGAGAACGCCGTTCTCGCGACCGCGGTGTCGAGGGACAGCTCGCGCCGATAACGCTCGAAGGAACCCATCCCGGGGAACGAAAGCCGGAGATCACCAGGGGTTTGATAGGGCATTTGCCACAGGGGGCGCGCCATCATGCGAGCGTTCACGAGGTCGTGCGCTCGACCGTACTGACCCGCGAAGATCAACCGCCGCACCTCGGGAAGCGCGGCGAGGGCTTCGGGATTGTTCGGATCGTACGGCCCGCCACCCCAAAGCGTGGACTCATTGAGCGAAAGGCGCTCGGATTCCACCCCGCCGAAGACCATCGCCCCGATCCGGCCCGAGCCGACGGGAAGCGCTTCGACCCACTCGCGCGCCGGTCGCTCGTACCAGAGACACAACGGAGCGACGAGATCGGACGAACCCGGTTGGTCGTGGCCTCTGCTTCCAGTCTTCCCGTGTTCCTGTTCCATTCTCGCTCTCTTCGCTTGGTACCACCGATCCGTGCTAAGGACCGCGCGCATGATGACGCCGCTGGCGGGCCTGCTCCCTCTCGCCGCGCGGCATCGTATCGTGCACTCCCCACCGCTGATCGAGCTCGGTCGGTGACCATCTCCTGAGGCTCGCCTTCCCATGCGCCTCGCCGACGTGATCGGCCGATGGATCGGCAAAGTCGAGATCGTCCTTGCCGGGGCGGACGAAGATCTGCGCGAAGGAGAACAGGCGCTCGCTGCCGGCGACGCGATGCGCGCCCGCGCTGCGGCGCACCGCGTTCTTTCGCGCGCACCCGACTCGCCGATAGGCCTCGCTCTCCTCGCCGACGCGTGCGAAGCCGCGCACCTCGACGCCGAATTGGCGCTGACCCTCGAGGAGCTGGCGCTCCGTGCCCCATCACGCGCCGAAGTTTGGATACGCCTCGCCCGAGCGCGCGAGGCGACGCAGTCCCCTGCGGACGATGTACGCGATGCCCTCGTGCGCGCCCTCGCGGTGGCCGAGTCGGGGAGCGAGCCCCGGCGGGACGCGCTGCTCGCGCTCGCGGACGTGGATCTGGCGAATGGGGACGGCGCCCGCGCCGAGCTCTGGCTCGAGCGTGCTGCATTGCCCGACAAGTCCCCGCCGGCCGCGCTCCGCCGCGCGGAGGCGAAGCTCTTGCGGGGCGACGCCGCGGGCGCGATGAAGCTGCTCGACTCCGTGGACGCGTCGCCCGCCGACGCCCGCACCGCGCTGCTCCGCGGGCGCGCTCTGTCCATGCTCGGTGACCCGGCCGCTTTTCTGTCCCTAATCCGCGCGCTGGTGCTGGATGCACCCGGCGCGAGTGAGGCGCTGTCGGCGGCGCTCGCGTCCCTCCCCAGCGAGCCGCAGATGCGCGCCCGGGTGCGATCGGTGGTGGACGCAAAAGGAGAGCAGGATCTGGCCCGATGGCGCGCCGCGTTCGCCCGCGCCGAAGGAGCGCGCGATGCGGCAAGGAGGGCGCTGCGCGAAGCACTCGACCTGGGTGACGCTGCCGCCGCGCGCCCGTTGCTCGACGCGGCGATCTACGATCGCGACGCGATGTCGCTGACCGCCGCTCTGGCCGCGCTACCGGCGGAGGACCCTGATTCCATGCTCTCGGACGCGCGCATCGTCGGGGCGGCCGCCGCGCATGCCGCGACGGCCGATTCGTCGTCGCTCGACGACGTAGCGCGGGTGACCCATCCGCGCGTTGTGCCGTGGGCCGACGAAATCGCGTCGAACGTCGCACACCGCTGGCTCCCCGCGTCGGGTGCTCCAGCGGACTGGGCGAGCCTCCTGGCGCGCCTCGACTCGCATGCCCGCGCGATCGCGGATCTCGAATCCGTCGCCGCCGTCGCCGACCTCGCCGCCGAGCGAACCCGCCCGCTGCGGGTGGCCGTCGTCGGCGAGTTCAACGCGGGAAAGAGCACGTTCATCAACGCCCTCATCGGCGCCGACGTCGCCCCCACGGGGGCTCTGCCGACCACCGCGACCCTCCATCACTTGCGCTGGGCGCCCGACGCGATCGCACGCATTTTCTTCGTACCGGGTCACGATCCGCCCGAGCGCATCGTACCGCTCGGCGATCTGCGGGCCACGCTCCGATCGCTCGGCGGCGAGCCAATGCGCCGCGTCGAGATCCTGCTGCCGCTCCCGTTTCTGATGCGCGTCGAGATCCTCGACACGCCGGGCTTCAACGCCCCCGACCCGCACCACACGCGCGTCGCGCTCTCTGCGTTCGAAGAGGCCGACGCGGCGATCTGGCTGCTCGACGCGACCCAAGCGATGAAGCAGAGTGAGCGCACCGTGCTCGAAGAAGCCAAGCGCGCGAAAGTGCCGGTGCAAATGCTGGTCAACAAGGCGGACCGCCTGTCTGCCGGAGACCTGGAGCGCGTGATGAAGAGCGTCGAAGCGGCACTCGTCGAGGCGCAGATCAGCTCCTGGGCACGACCGCTTCCGCTCTCTGCGAAGCACGCCCTCGCGGGCAAGCTGGGGGACGCGAAAGCGCTGGAGGATTCGGGCTGGGGAGCGATCGACGCCATGCTGGAAGACCAAATCGCGTCGCGTCACGAGGCACTCAAAGAGCGCGCGCTTCGGCGGCGGGCGGCGCGCATCGTCGCCCGCCTCGCGGCGCAGGCGGCCGCGGAGGCAGCACGGAAGGGAGCGGCCGACGATGCGCTCGCTGCCCGCGCCCATGCGATCGGACAGGCGGCCGCGTCGATCGAACGCGATGCAGACTCCGTCGCCGCCGATCTGGCGAGGTCACTCGGGCCGTCGGCGCAGGCATGGGGCCAAGACCTTGCGCTGGTGTTCGTCGGGCGGGACCGACAGAGCGCGGCCCGCGACCCCTCGCTGATACGCTATCGCGTCGAGCGAGCGGTCGCGGCGCTGGCCCAGCCACTCGCGCGCGCCCTGTCGTCGCTTGCCCCCCAGGCCGGGCTGGGACCGGCGCAACTGGCTCCCGCAGCGCGGACGCTGGTTCGGGCCGCGGCCGAGGCGAGTGAAGACGCCGATCCCGAAGCCCTGCTGCTGCCACTCGCGCGCGCCTCGGTCGCCACCCTCGTCGACCACCTATTTGCCCTGTCCGTCAGACCCACCCCCGCCACACGTGCGGCGGGGCTCGTCCGGGAGCTGGCCGCCTTCGCCGCCGCGCTGGACTGACCTTTCGCCCGTCGCCCGCGCTATGATGCGCGCGTGAAATCCGCGATCGCCGTCCCTCTCGTGCTGGGTGCCCTGCTCGCCCCGGCACCCCTCGCCCGAGCGGAGATTCTCGGCGGGGTCGGCGGCGATACGGTGGCTCTCCAGGCCGATCGCCTCGAGATCGACGTCTTGCCGGGCGAGGCGACGCTCACCGGGAAGGTGACCCTCTCGAAGGGAGACCTAGTGGTGAGCTGCCCGCGCATCGACCTGCGCTTCGACCAGACCCCGCACCTGACGTGGGCGCGCGGATCCGGCGGTGTCACCGCCGACGTGCGCGGCGTGCACGCGGAGGCGCCCTCGGTCGAGCTCGACCTGATTCGTCAAGTGCTCGATCTGCGCGGCGGCGTGAAGCTGACGCGCGGCCAGGGGTGGCTGACCGCCGACACGGCGCGCATCGACATTCCCACCGCCAAAGTGTCGCTGACGCAAGTTAAAGGGGCGATCCCCGTGGCCAAAGGACCCTAACGGGTGGCACGGTTGGCCCGTCGCATGGAATGACGTCCGACCCGGTGCTGGTGGCCCGAGGTTTGCGCGTCACGCGCGGCGGCAAAGCGATCCTCCGCGGGGTCGACGTCGAAGCGTTCCCCGGCGAGGTGCTCGGCGTTTTGGGGCCGTCGGGCGCCGGCAAGTCCACCCTCTTTCGCGCGCTCGTCGGCGAGGACCCGCCGGACGAGGGAACGGTCGTGCTGGATGGAAAGGACGTGACGACCGATCCGCTCTGGAGGCGGGCCCGGGCGGGGATGGGGTACGTGCCGCAGGGGCCGAGCGTCCTGTGGGACCTGACCGTTGGCGCCAACCTGGCGGCATTTCGGCGCATCGCCGGACTGGGTGCGCAGGCGCCGCGCCTGGCGGCGGCGCGGGTAGGACTCGAAGATCGCCTCGACGTCCGCGCTGGGGAGCTGTCGGGGGGAGAGCGCCGCCGCCTGGAGCTGGCCCGGGCCGTTACGCGCACGCCCCGGGTGCTCATCTGCGACGAACCATTCGCCGGGGTCGATCCCGCCGGCGCCGAACGGCTGGGGCTCCTGCTCCGCGACCTTGCCCGCGAAGGGGGGGCGGTGGTCCTCGCCGACCACCACGTGGCCGAGGCCCTCCGTGTATGCACCCGCGCCGTGCTCCTGCTGGATGGGGCAATCGCCGCGACGGCTCCGGCCGGTGAGTTTGCCGAGCATCCGCTCGTCCGGGGCCGTTACCTGGGCACATTCGGGGTGTAGCCCACGGCGTGGCCAGCCTCCGTGGTCCGTGCCGGTGCCCGTGGCCGATCCGGTTGTGGCGGCGCGCCCCCACCCTCCGACCTCCCCGTGACGGCCGCTGGCCCCGCCAGCGCGCATTCGCACTTTTGCTAGGGGTTTTTTAGCAAATTCAACTGCTGGCACGAAAATCGCCCAAAAAGCGCTGCCAGTTTTGCTGCGCGGTGTTATTTCTATCCTACGGTGAAACGGGCCGGGGTGCGCCCGGTCCCCCTCCGCCCCAATCCTTCTTGCGCTCTTGTTGGCCGGGGATGGTCCCCTGCCCTCGTTGGTCTGACGACGCTTTAGCCGCCACGCCCCAGCCTCAAGGCCCGCAGCCTCAGGGAAGCGATGGAAATCAAGCAACAGCTCAAGCTCAGTCAGCAGCTCGTGATGACGCCTCAGCTCCAGCAGGCGATCCGCCTGCTTCAGCTGTCACGCCTGGAGCTCATCGACGAGATTCGCAAGGAGCTCGACGCGAACCCAGTCCTTGCCGACGAGGAGATCGACCCTCGGGCGAGGGCCAACGGCGATGCCAAGGTCGGCGATCCGGGCGTCGAGCCCCATGCGCCCGACGCCCCCGCGCTGGCAGCCGAGAAGCTCGAGGTCGCCGACCTCGACAAGCGCAGCGAGGAGAAGCGGGTTCAAGAGATCGACTGGGAGCAGTTCCTCGAGAACCGTACCCTCCAGCAGCCGCTGCCCAGCAACCGGGGGGGCTTCGAGGAGCTCCCCCCGATCGAGCAGAACCTGACGAAGAGCCAGTCGCTGGTGGACCACCTGCGCTGGCAACTTCAGATGAGCGACTTCACCGAGACGGAGAAGAAGTTCGCCGAGCTGGTGCTCGGCAACCTCGACGACAACGGCTTTCTCGACCTCAAGGGCACCGAGCGAGACACCGGCGACAAGACCCCGGACCTGACGATCGAAGACCTCGCGCGCGAAGTTCCGATCGACGCCGAGGACGCGGAGTGCGTCCTGCGCGAGATGCAAGAGTGGGAGCCGGTCGGGGTATGTGCGAGGTCGCTGCAAGAGTGTCTGCGCGTGCAAGCCGAGGTGTACGGCTATGACGACCTCGAGCTCGAAATCATCACCAAGCACCTGCACAACCTCGAGAAGCACAACTATCCGGCGATCGCGCGCGACCTCAAAGTGACGCTCGACGAGGTGTACGAGGCCGTCAAACAGATTCAAAAGCTCGAGAGCCGCCCGGCCCGCAACTACAGCGAGACGGACGACAAGACCATCGCGATCACGCCCGACGTATACGTCATCAAAGACTCCGAGAAGTTCGTTGTGACCGACAACGACCGCGGCGTGCAGCGCCTCTACATCAACGAGGCGCTGACCAAGCAGCTGCTGAAAGACCCGCAGGCCAAGGAATTCATCGGCGAGAAGCTCCGCAATGCCCAGTGGCTCATTCGAGCGATCGAGCAACGCCGAAAGACGATCATCCGCGTCACCGAGTGCATCGTGGAAAAGCAGCGCGACTTCTTCGAGAAGGGCGTTGCCCACCTGAAGCCGATGATCTTGCGGGACGTCGCCGAGGCCGTCGGGATGCACGAGTCGACCATCAGCCGCGTGACCACGAACAAGTACGTGCACACACCGCAGGGTCTGTTCGAGCTCAAGTACTTCTTCAACTCGTCCATCCGTCGCGTCGCCGACGAGGACATCGCGAGCGAGAGCGTCAAGCAAGCGATCAAGAAGATCATCGACGAGGAGGACAAGTCGAACCCCCTGTCGGATCAGCAGATCGTCGAGCTCCTCGCCAAGCGCGACGGCATCCAGATTGCCCGGCGAACGGTCGCCAAGTACCGCGAGATGCTCGGGATCCTGTCGTCGAGCAAGCGCAAGAAGCTGTTCTGAGCGGCCGGAGTCTCGGCCCCCGGCGTGCCTTTCCCCAGGCCAAGCTCGACGGCATCTCGTGCGGACCTCCTGCCTGACCGCGAGCCTCCCCCACCGCTCGAAAACTCGACGGACACCGAAGCCCATGTGCGCAGGTGCCAGACAGCAGCCCCATGCGCGGCGTGCCGGGCGGTGCACGGCGCGAGGGGGGTCTCCGGACGCAGCTATCCCAACGGCCGAGCCAGTGTTAAGATCTCGTAGAGAAACAATGCGGGAACAGCGCGTTCTACTTGGTCGTAGAAGCTTTCCGAGGAGCGATTCACTGCTCTAGCCAGGAGGCGAGCCCTCATGAACATCACGATCACGTTTCGTCATATGGATGCGACCGATGCGGTCAAACACTATTCGACGGAGAAGGTCGCCAGGTTGCAGCGCTTCCTTCGATCGCCGATGAAAGGCCAGGTGACGCTGAGCTGCCAGCAGGACCGACTGCATAGCGTCGAGGTCGACATCCACGCCGGGCACACGCATTTCCACGCCCACGAGACGAGCGAAGACATGTACGCGTCCATCGACAAGGTGGTCGACAAGATGGAGCGCCAGATCATGTCGGCGAAGAAGGCGGTGACGAGCCGGAAGAAGGGAGGCGAGAGGGCATCGGAACGGCTGCTCCGTTACGCGGTCCAACGGTGACCGCGGGACATCCCTCCCGACCCCAGCCTCCAACGCCGGCACCTGTCGCCAGGCCGCTGGCGCCGGCGAGCCCGGCGCGATCGTCTCCGCGGAAAAGGATCCGTGCAGCGGGCGATCTCGATCTAGAGTCCCGCCGAGGCCTCCCCCATGCGTCTCATCGAACTCCTCACCCCCGAGCGGGTCGTGATCCGCCACAACGAGGACGGAGCAGGGTCCATCGACAAGCCGGGGGTCATTGCCTTGCTTGCGCAAACGCTCGCGCCCGGCGCACACATCGAGCCGGCCGCCGTGGAGCGTGTCCTCTCGGAGCGCGAGCATCTGCAGTCGACCGGGATCGGCGAGGGGGTGGCCATCCCCCACGGAGCGCTCACCGAGCTCCAGACCCAATACGCCGCGCTCCTCATCGTGCCCGAAGGGGTCGACTTCGTCGCCATCGATGGGCTGAAGGTCACCATCCTCTTTGCCGTCATCGGCCCCAAGCGGGCGACCGGCGAGCACTTGAAGACGCTCGCGCGCGTGTCCCGGCTGCTCCGCAACAAGGGCTTCCGCGATCGGCTCGTCGCAGCGCCGGACGCGGCCGACGCGTACGCGCTCATCGTAGCCGAGGAGGGAGAGCGCCGATGAGCGTGGCGTGGGCGCTTGGGCCGGCGGGCAGCGCGGGGGAATGATGTCCGAACAGAAGGGCACTGTCGGCCCAGCCGGCGAGACCATTCCCGAGCTCACCGTGCGTGAGCTCATCGACGACCCGCAGCTTGCGATCCACGTCCGACGCCTGGCCGGGGAAAACGGCCTCGACCGCCCTCTTCGCCACCCGCGGGTCCAGAAAAACGGCCTCGCGCTCGCCGGGCACTTTCACGGAGTCGTTCCCACTCGCGTACAGGTGCTTGGCGAGACCGAGCTCTCGTACCTCGATTCGTTGGATGGCGAGGCCCGCGGTGTGGCCGCCCGCGGCTACTTCTCTCTTGGTCTGTCGTGCGTCTTCGTCACCGGAGGTCACGACCCGCCGCGCCCTCTGGTCAGCGCCGCGGAGGCAACGAGCACGCCCTTCTTCGTGACCAACGCCCGGTCGAGCCGCACGATCAACGCGCTGCACGCCGTGCTCGACGATCGGCTCGCACCGCACACCCAGCTGCACGGGGTGCTGGTGGACGTACATGGCATCGGCATTCTTCTGGAGGGCAAGAGCGGCATCGGCAAGAGCGAGTGCGCGCTCGAGCTCGTGATGCGCGGGCACCGGCTCATCGCCGACGACGTCGTCCGCTGCGACTGGCGCCCCCCCGGAACGATATTCGGCCGGCCGGCGGACCTCTTGCGGCACCACATCGAGATTCGAGGTCTGGGTGTGCTCGACATCCGCGAGCTCTTCGGCATCACCGCAGTCGGCGAGCGAAAGCAAGTCGACCTGGTCGTGCGCCTCTGCGAATGGAACGACAAAGAGGAGTTCGACCGGCTCGGAGTCGAGGATCGATTCCATTCCATCCTTGGCACCCCCATTCGCGAGCTGCGCGTGCCGGTGCGCCCAGGCCGGGACATGGGCAGCATCATCGAGCTCGCCGCGCGAAACGAGCTGCTGCGGCGCGACGGTCGCCATAGCGCCCACGAATTCCTCGACCGGATCGAAGCGCACCTCGTCACCCGGCCCGCGATCGAGCGCGAGCCCGACCCGCTGGTGACGCCGATTACGACGACCCCGCGCGGACGGGGGGCGGGGTGGTCGTCGCTGCCGCCCCAGGCAAGCGGCACGGAGAGCTCCGCCTGGGTTCCGGCGGTGCGCCCCCCGAAGGAAGGCGGCGAAGGGTGAACCAGAGCGGTGCGCGGCCGACCGTAGTCGTCGTCACGGGCCTGTCCGGCGCGGGCAAGTCGCAGGCGCTCCACACGCTGGAAGACCTCGGTTTCTTTTGCGTCGACAACCTGCCGACGTTGCTGGCACCCCAGGCGGTCGCCCTCTGCGAGCGTGGGGGCATGACGCGACTCGCTCTCGGGATCGACGTGCGCGTGCGAGCGTTCCTCGGCGAGGTGGGCAGCGTGCTTCAGCTCTTGGAGGCGGGCGGGCAGCGTGACTTGCAGGTGCTCTTCTTCGACGCCAGCGACGAGACTCTGCTGCGCCGGTTCAGCGAGACGCGCCGCCCGCACCCGCTCTCGGCGGAGAGCGGCTACGGTGCGGTCGAGGGGGCAGGGCCCGGCGACGCCCTCGCCGTTCTCGACGGGGTCCGCGTCGAGCGCGAGCGCCTGGCACCGCTGCGCGCGAGCGCGACGCGGATCATCGACACGACGAGCATGAGCGTTCACGACCTGCGCAGGGTCCTCGTGGCCCATTTCGGTCCGGCCTCGGGCGGGGCCCCGCGGATGGTCACGCGCCTCGTATCGTTCGGCTTCAAATACGGAACGCCCGTGGACGCCGACCTCGTCTTCGACGTGCGGTTCCTCGAAAACCCCTACTTCGTGCCGGAGCTCAAGGCGCTGACGGGCCTCGACGAGCCGGTCGCACGCTACGTGCTCGACGCGACCGAGACGAAAGAATTCCTCCTTCGTACGCTCGCGCTACTCGAGTACGTGATGCCCAAGTACGAGCGCGAGGGAAAGAGCTACCTGACGATCGCGATCGGGTGCACCGGCGGGCGCCATCGTTCGGTGGCCGTCGCGAATGCGCTCGCACGCGACCTTTCGTCGCGCACCACCGCGCGCATCGCGGTCTTGCACCGAGACACGAATCGAGGCACGGTCGCACCGGTCGACGAATCGGCAGGGAAAGTGCCCGGCCGAGACGACCGGTCCAGCGCATTGGAGCTGATGGGGGCGACGTCGCCGCCTCCCTCGACGGGCGACCAGGGGGGGCGGGCATGAACGAGGCGAGCAAAGCCAAGGGACGCTTCACCATCGTGAACCAGCTCGGGTTGCACGCACGGGCGGCGACGAAGCTAGTCCAACTTGCGTCGAAGTTTCCGTGCGAGATCGAGATCGCGCGCGACGACCAGAGCGCGAACGGCAAGAGCGTGATGGGAGTGCTGCTCCTTTGCGGTTCGAAGGGAACTGTGCTCGAGGTGCGGGCGGACGGCGACCGCGCGGAAGAGTGCGTCCAGGCGATCGGCGAGCTCATCGCGGGCCGATTCGGGGAGCCGAAGTGAGCCCGCATACACCTACTCCTCCGGGCGGCACGCGACCGCCGCCGAGCGATCCCAGCACGCCGCACGGCGTCCTGCTGAAGGGAATCGCGGGCAGCCCCGGCGTCGCAGTCGGTCCCGCGCTCGTCGTCGGCGACACGAAGACCGCCTATGCGCGCCGCCACATCACGAGCGCGCAGACCGACGCCGAGATCGCCCGACTGAAGCTGGCGGTGGAGGACGCCCAACGTCACGTCCGTGAAGTCAGCGCCCGGCTTCCCTCCGCGCCGCTGGAGACCAACGCGATCCTCGACGCATACCTCACGATGATCAGCGATCCGATGCTGATCGAGCGCGTCGAGCGCAAGATTCGTGGTGAGAAGAAGTGCGCGGAGTGGGCGGTGGCGCAGGCGTGTGACGACATCGCGAAGTTGTTCGGTCCCACCGACACGACCGGGCGCGACGCGTACATCGTCGAGCGACGGCACGACATCGAGTTCGTGTGCGACCGCTTGCTCCGCGAGCTCACCGGGGACACCAAGCAGATCGTCCCCAGGCTCGACCAGCCGATGGTCGTCATCGCTCGCGATCTCTCCCCGGCCGACACCGCCGGTATGGTCCGCGAACCGGTCATCGCGTTCGTGACCGAGATCGGAACGCGCACCAGCCACACGGCGATCATGGCACGCGCACTCGAGATCCCCGCCGTCGTCGGCGCCGGCGAGGCTCTGTCGATCATTCGCTCGGGCGATACGGTCATCGTCGATGGGCTGCGCGGAGAGGTGGTCGTCAATCCGAGTGAGATGACCATCGAAGAGGCGCGAGCGCGCGGCGCGAGGCACCTGGCCTTCGCGCGTGGCCTGCTCAGCGCGCGCAACCAAGCGTGCGTCACGCGCGACGGCGAGCCGGTGAGCCTCAAGGCGAACGTCGAGCTCCCTGCGGAGGCCATCCTCGCGCTCGATCACGGGGCGGAAGGAATCGGTTTGTACAGAACCGAGTTCATCTACATCGACCGGACGACCATGCCCACGGAGCTCGAGCAGTACGAGCTCTATCGCGCCGTGGTCGAGGCCGTCGCGCCGAGACCGGTGACCCTCCGAACGTTCGACATCGGGGGCGACAAGTTCGCGTCGAGCTTTCAGCTCCCGGCGGAGATGAACCCTGCGCTCGGCCTGCGCGCCGTGCGCCTGGCTCTCTCGCGGCCCGACGTGTTCCTCACCCAGCTTCGCGCGATGCTTCGCGCAAGCGCGCACGGAGACCTGCGGATCATGGTGCCGATGGTCGCGAGCGTTCAAGAGCTGCGCGAAGTGCGCAAGCTTCTCGGCCGGGCGATGCAGGAGGTGGAAGGCGCTGGGCACAAGCACGCCAAGCACATCCCGCTCGGCATCATGATCGAAGTCCCGAGCGCGGTGGTCATGGCGGACGTCCTCGCGCGGGAGGCCGAGTTTTTTAGCATCGGCACCAACGATCTCATCCAGTACACGCTGGCTATCGACCGAGGCAACCGTTCGCTCGCCCCGCTCGCATCGCCCTTCCATCCGGCCATCCTTCGCATGATCCGGCAGGTCGTGCGCGCCGCGAGCGTCCATGGAGTCCCGGTGGCGCTGTGCGGCGCAATGGCCAGCGATCCGCTCGCTGCCGTGCTGCTCGTGGGCCTCGGTTTGCGAGAGCTCTCGATGGAGGCGGCCGCGATCCCCGAGATCAAAGAAGCCTTGCGACGAGTGACGACCCCCGACTGCGAGCGGGCTGCCGAGGCCGCTCTCGCGCTCGACTCGGCCGAAGCGGTCGAGGAGCTCGTGGCGGGGACGTTCGCCCCGAGCCTCTACGACTTGCTGACCGGCAGCGCCGAGAACGGCTCCGGGGACAGCGAGCCGCCCACCGACACGCAAATGCGCAGTCCCATGAACACGATCCCCGACGGCCCTCGCGACGACTCGCAGGGCGGCTGACAGCTGCGGCACGCCCCGAATCGTCGGTCGGCTCGGTCGAGAGGGGGGTGGACCCCTACTCGCCGACCACCCGTCTCACACGGGCCTCGCGGGCCGCGGCCGAGGTCTGGCCGACTTTCGGCTTCTGCGCCTTGAATCGCCCCGTCGCGTCCTCGAAGATCTTGTCGAGATTCGCGGTGACGTCGAAGAAAAAGTGCGCGTCCGCGCTCCAGAACAAGTTGTCCTGACCGCCGTAGAACGGGCCTCGAACGGTTCCGTCGGGGGCGATCACGTTGGCCAGGTTGTAGTAACCGAGTCCGATGGATACTTCGTCGAACAGGTCGTAGTCCGCCGACGCGATGAACCAGGTCAGCTGCGTATACTGCTGGTCGTTCGCCGAGCGCGGTACTTGGATAATCCCGGTGGGGCTGGTGATCGACACGTTGTCGCTCGGCAGATAGTGCCACTGGCTGATCCAAATCATGTCCAGCGTGAGCCCGAGCTTGGGCGTGATCTGGAGCCCCGTGTCGACGATTGCATACAGAGTGTGGCTGACGACCGTGAGGCCCGTGAGCTGAGGATCGCCGAACGAGGGTAGACCCATGTCGACGGGCTCGCGCGCGCGGCTGAAGTTTCCGTAATCGGTCGGCGTGGTCGCGGCCGTGAAAGGGTGGACGTAGCTGAACGTCAGACCCACGCGCGCGGAATCCAGCGCGGGTGCGGCGTCGCCCCGTAGGGGAATCTTCTGTGACACGCCTGCGCTCGCCCCGAGAGCGACGTACATGCCCTGGCCCTGGCTCTGCTTCGACGTGGGCCATAGCGAGCGCAGCGCGAGGGCCATCTTCGTGTCCTTCCAGCGCCCCTCTGCGGCCAGCGGCGTCGTGTAGACCAGCTCCGTCCAGATGTCGCCGAAGACGTCTTCGTGGAGGTACGTAGTGTCCTGACTGTTCGTCAGCTCCTTGTAGTAGTCGAAGCGTGCCTGCACGCGCAGCTTGTCGCTGAAGTTCCACCGTGGCCGCAGCGAGAGCCACCAACCGTAGAACGGAACGTACGACAGCGGTGTGCCGCCGATGTCCGCCGTCTGCGTCGTCATGCTCTGGTCGAAGATGAACGTCGATCCGCGGATCGGGTCCCTTGGCGTCCCGATGCCGGTCTCCTCGTGCGGCTCCTCTTTGGCCCGGGAGACCGACTGGGCAATGGCGGGCCGACCCAGTGACCCGAGCGCGAAGACCGCGGTGAAGACGACGAAGGGTCTCATGGCAATGTCTCCTGATCGCCCGCTATGGCGCGCAGACCGGACCAACCGTATCTCCCGTGTTGCACGACGAATTCGGTGGACACGTGCCGCCCGCATCGCCGGATCCATGGCAAACGGCTCGGCACAGCCCGGCCATGCCGATGTTCTGCGAGGCGAACCCCGGAATGGTCCCCCCGTCCGCACCGAGCCCCGTGAGCTGCAGCGCCTCCCCCGTGCTGCAGACGTAGCCACTCGGGCACGCCGCGCCGCCGACGATGCATGCCTGAGTGCAGTAGCCCTGGTTGGTCGCCGCGCTGTACCCGCAGAGGCACGCATGGTTGGTGCTCGCGCTGTCGGCCGACGTGCAGCCCTGTCCCAGCATCTTGGTCCTCGAATAGAGCGTTGTCAGACACGTGCCTTCGTCCAGCTGACACTGGCTGCCCGCCGGACAGTCGGCGTCGGCGGTGCAGCCGCCGAAGCAGTATCCCACGCCGACAACGTCGCCCGACGCCGACGTACCGAGACCAGCGGCATTGCAAACGTCCTTGCCGCGACAGCCTGTGGGCGCGCTCCCGTCGAGCTTGAGCTCGCATCGGGGCAGGCAGATGCCCATACCCGGCTGGGCTGGGCTGGTCGTCGGCAAGCAGACCCCTGGCGACGTCGGGTCGCTCGCCGGTCCGTCGCAGTACTGCAGGCTCCCGCCGCCACCCGATCCGACGGGGTCACAGTGCATCAGAAGGCAAACCGCAGTCGGCCAGAATGGGCCGCCCGGGAACGCTGCGTTCGAGCAGACATTCACGCCGACCCCGCCCGGCGGCTCGCAGTCCGCGCTCATCTGGCACGGCATGCCCACGGTGCCGTCGTACTTGCGAGGAACGGAGGCCTCGATGCCGGCGCCGGAGCTGCTCGAGCTCCCGGACCCGCCCGTGTTGCTGCCCCCGCTGCCGCCACCGACACCCGAGCTGCCGCCCGAGCTCCCGGAGCTGCTGGACCCGCTCCCGCCTCCCGAGCTGCTGCTCGACCCACCCGGGCCGCCGTCGGGCCCGGGGCCGCTGCCGTCCCCCGACGCGTCCGCCCCGCCCCCCCCGGCGTCGGTCGAGCAAGCCGTCGCGGCAACGACCGCGAGCAGCGCGGCCCATGCCAGAGCGTCCTTCGGATTCGACGGCGTCATGCCCGCTCTACCGGCGAAGGGCTCAATGCCCCAGCGGCCCGTACCCGAAGAAGAGCGTGAGCTGTCGAACCACGTCGATGTTCGACGCGTAGTTCTTGAGCATCACGGCCGCGTCCTGGGCCGCCTGGCTCGTCTTCGGAACGAGATTCCCTTGGCCGTCGGTGAGGTAGGTGAGCTCGCCGGTCGCATCGGGTGGACCCGAGACTTCGTAGGCGAGCTGCGCGAGGTAGTTCCCGTGCTGGAGCATCCGCGCGCCAATCGTCTTCTGCACTTCGAAGCCGATGCTCGGGTAGTTGATCTGCTCGGTGCCGTAATCGGGGCTGCCCGCTCCCTTCGCGACGTACTCGATTCCGCTGAGCGGATCTCGGTAGCGGACCTGTTGGCCGACCGGGATCGAGAGCGTGGCCGCGTCCCCCGGGGAGAAGATGCGCATCTGATTCACGAGGTCCATGCTCTCCGAGGTAGGACCGAACAGGAACAAGCTGACGAGTGCGGGGTATTGCTGCTCCCAGCCGACGAGCGGATCGAGAAGCACCGAGCCCGGCGGGTATTGCAGCTGCGTGGTCGACGAATCGTTCGGGTCGTACTTGTCCCACGGCAAGTACTGCGCTGCCGTGAGCGGGTTGGCGGCGACGGCGGTGCTCGCCGGCATCGCGTACGGCGCGAGAGTGAAAATCTGAGCGGCCGTACCGTTGTCGAGCTCTTGGGTCGCGCTCTCGGTCGCCATCAGGTTCGCGAAGATGCGGCGCATCTGGTTCGGATACACCGAAAAATAGCTCAGATTCTTGTAACGCCCGTCGATGTAGTCGTCTTTGCTGTTCGATACGAAGTTGTTGTACGCCTCCGTCAGGTAGTACGGGGCGAACGCTTTCTCGTACGCGCTCCCGACCTGCGTCTGGTACTCCGACCACCAGTACCCCTGCGTGTAGTCGTAGTCGTTGTGGATGAAGCGCCCTTCTCCGTCACCGAGCGCGAGGTTCACCGACGCCTTCGGCGTCGAGAGACTGCCGCCCTCGCCGAGCTGCCAAGCACCGGCCCACGAATTGGGCGGACCGTCGGGCGTTCCACCTTGCGTGACGACGTACGCACCGGGCTCCGGCCGGGTCATCGCGCGAACGAACATCGAAAGAGCGTCCGCCGAGCCCAGCGCCATGGGCATGAGCGACCCCGGATTTGTCGTCGGGTCGGGCGACCCCGGCTGCCCCAAGAGCTCGATCCCGAGCGCGAGGCTCTTGGTGATCGCGTGAATCTTGTCCCAATACCGACTCTGGATATAGCCGACGGTCTGGAAGGTGTTGAACATAACGCGATTGCGGCGAAAATTGTTGAAGATGTATCGGTTCTCGTACGTGCTGATGAGAAACTGCATCTGCTCGTACGAGTCGGCGCCCGCGTCGAACCGGAACACGGGAACGTTGCCGGCGTCCGCGAACTCGTCGCTGCCGAACGCGTACGGGTGGCGCACCCGATTTTGCTTGTCGACCCCGAAGTTGGCGACGAGGTCGGGGCGCACCGCAGTCACCGCCGGTGAGAACTTGTCGACGGTCAGCATGTCCCGTTCGGCGACGTAGTCGAGGCTGGCGCCGGTGCACTGCTGGGCGAGAGGATCGTTCGGGTCGCCGTTCCAGTTCGGCCGAGCCGTGCAGGTTCCGATCAGCTTGTAGTTGTCGGCGTACTGACTGTAGTGATAGCCGCCGATGGTATTTCCCCAGATCCCTCCGAAACCATCGAGCGCCTGGAGAAAGTCCGCTCCCTGATTGCCGGGGACCAAGCTCCCCGCGGTCGTCTTCCGGTACGTCGCGTGAGTATCGACGTCGACGATGTTCGCGTACCCGAAGCGCATCGCAGCCTTGTCGTAGAGACCGATGTCGTTCATGTCCTGCGTCTGGTCGCCGGGGTAATCCATCACCGTGGTCGAGCCCCACTTCCAGAGCAGGCTGCTCGTCTCTTGGTCGGTGACGGGATCGACCCAGCGCGGACCGACGCAGTCGGTTCCGTCGGTGTGCGGCGTCGTCGCGTCCAGCGACTGCGGGTATCCGCAGTAGTGCTCTTTGCCGTTGCGAGTTCGGATCTGCCAGTACTCCGGGTGATAATTGAGCGCGTCCCAGCTTCCGGCGAAGTTGTGCCTCAGCCCCATCGAGTGGCCCATCTCGTGGGCGATGACCGACAGGTGAAACTGCTCGCGAATCCACTGGTGGAGCGCCTGATCGTGCTGATAGAGCTCCGTCGCGTAATTCGCGTCTTTCGGGTTCGGGAGCGGGAATTGCTGCTGCGCCTGGCGGGCCATGCCGACGAGCGAATCCGGCTCCGGCATCTCGTCGAGCACGCACATGTTCTTCATGACGAGGCCGGACTCGATCGCGGTGCGTCCCCATTTGGTGAGGGCCGGGTCGAGTGCGCGGAGGGGCGATGCCATGTTGAGCGTGGTCGGATCGCCTGCAAACGGCTGCTTCGGATTGAGACCCGCCATCTGCAACATGTCGGGCGTCAAGAGGCGCGCCTCCCATTCCGTGCCGAGCAGCTTTTGCCTCGCGCCCTCGAGCTGCGCGTCGAACGACGGGCCCTGGGTCGCCAGATTCTGCGCAGCCAGCGGCGCGGCGATTTGCGGCGGCAGTGCGGTCCCGGCCGGAAGGCCGTTGAGCCGCGCCATCCCGCGCACGCCTTCGGCGGTCGGGTCGATCGAGCTCAATCGCGACTGGATCTCTTTCGCGGAGAGCACGCTGGGAATGTACTGCGAGACACCGAGCTTGCTCGCCGAGACCCACTGCTGCATGTACTGGCCGCCGGCGATCTGATCGTTCGAAATCTCACCGTTGATCCAGCGCACCAGGTCTTCGACGTTCTGGGAGGCGATGTCGAGCACGTAGGCCCACTCGTTGACGCTTCCTTGCACCTTCTCGCCCGTCACGGGGTCGTCGAAGTCGGTCTCGATGCCCCACGCGGAAGGCGCCTGCGGTGTCTGGATGATGTTGACGAAATGGTACCGGAGATCGCCGAGCCTGGCCTTCAGGCCGGGCGCGCCGCACGCCGCCGCGTCCCCCGTCATCACCGGGTTATGGCAAAGGACGAAGATGTCGGGCACCGTGGCGCCGCTCTGCTGGTCGGCGATCAAGTCGGCCTCGCTCGTCAGCATGCTCGCCTGCCCGATGTCTTGGCCGACGCGATTGGCCTCGACGACCTTGCCGAGCTGCGCCGACCGTTTGACGGCGATGTTCCACGAGTTCAGCGCTTTTGCGGTCGATGCGAAGAGGTCCGGCGGCGACGTGGGCCCGTAATAGAAGGGGATCGTCTTCGTCTGCCGCGCATAGAGCGGGATATCGCACTTGTTCTTGAACTCGTCGCACCGCGAGCCCGGCGTCACGATGTTGTTGTTGAGGTCGCGGAACTCGCACTCGTCCTGCGTCCCGTTGGCGTCCACGTCGCGGTGAACGTCCTGGCCGGGCGCGCTCCTCGTGAATGGAACACCGTTCGGATCCGGGATCGGCAGTCCCGTCTTCCCGTCGGTGACGTAGTCGCCATTGGCGTTGACTTTGTAGTTCTGGACGTTGCCGTTCGCGTCTCGCCAGTGATCGATGGCGCACTGCGTGCCTTCGACGTGGCTTTGCTGCCAAATGTTGTACTTGTTCGCGAGGCGGTGCCAGTTCTGGTCGAGGATGCCGTAGTTGCGCTCGTAGCCGAAGCGATCGACCGAGAACCAGCCGAACGCGTTCATCTTGTTGCCGTCCCAGTCCTCGGGCTCGTAATCGTCGTCGACCACCTTCTTGAACGACAGCCGGAGCTTCACTTCCGCCGGGTCGCACGTGATGGACGGGTAGCTGCCGTAGAAGAAACAAAGGGGATAGGTGCCGTAGGGCGTATTGATGAGCTGCGGCGTCGCGAAGAGTTTGGTCGTGACGTCGAAATAGCCGTCTTCCGCGCTGAACACCGGCGCGTCGGGATCGTTCGGATCTTGGACGTAGTACGAGAGCGGGTCGAAGTGGATGCCGTCGAGCGCGCTGCCGAGCGCGAAGAGGTCGATGTCGTACGCGTCGGTCACGAGGTTGGTCGACCAGTCGACGCGAAAATTCTCGCGCTCGTACCAGGGGCGGTCGGTCGAGTTTTCGACGATGATGTTGAGCTCTTCGCCGGTCTGCGGGTTGTAGTCGCGCTTGATGTCGAAGTGGCTCTGGATCTTGAACATGGCGACGACCTGCCCGTTGTTGGTCGCCTGCGAGCCGAAGTGGTCGCTGTTCTTGACCCGCTCGTACGTCAAACGCGCGATGAGCTGCGTCTCCTGGATCTCCCACTTGATGCGCGCGAAGGAGCCCAGGGACTGAAACAGCCAGAAGCCCTGGCCGACGCCCAGCGGCTCGTCGATGATGCGATTGCCCATGTAAAATTCGGGGTCATCGGAGGGATCGCTCAGGCTCGCTCCGACGAAGAAGTGCTTGTCGAGGGCGTTCGCCTGGACCCGATTGATGGGATCGCGCGACTGCGCGCATCCTGCCGAGACGGTCCACACGGCACAAGCCAGCGAAAAAAGACCAAGCCAGCGCGGAAACCTCGACTTCATTCCAACCCTCCAGGGATGACCACGTTACGCTACGGCGCCGCCCCAGACGAGCCATCCTGCGAGGTCCGACAGAGCGAGTGGACGTCTTCCCGCCCTCCTGTGATTCTCTCCTCCGGCGGTTCCGCCGCGTGCCCCTATGCGCGGCGCTGGGGCGCGGGGCCGGGCGAATCACGCGCTCTGCCCACGCTCGAGGTCAGAGGGAATTGACGAAGCACGGCGCATGCCTATACTGCGCGCCGCACCCCGCTGCCGCACATACAAACCGATGCCCCTCGATACCGTCCGAAAAGCCGAAGTCGTCACCAAGTTCCGCACGCACGATCACGACACCGGCTCGCCGGAGGTTCAGATCGCGCTGTTGACCGAACGCATCGGTTATCTGACCGACCACTTCAAGACCCACCTCAAAGACCATCACTCGCGCCGGGGCCTGCTGCGCATGGTCTCGAAGCGACGCCGCCTGCTCGACTATCTGAAGAGGATCAGCATCGAGCGATATCGAGGCGTCGTCGGCGCTCTTAGCCTCCGCAAGTGATCCACTCGAGCCTCCGTCATCGACCTTTTGCTCTTCGATTCGTGAGCACCAATCCTCGACGATTGGCGCTCACGAACCGAGGATCAAAGGCGGACGGCGGGCCTCGCGTTACGCCGCACGCACGCGGCACTGCGCCCAGGAGCGCTGGCAGCCATGTCATTCGTCCGCGAATCCGTTCTCATCCACGGCAAGCCGCTCGTCCTTGAGACCGGGCGCCTCGCCAAACAGGCGCACGGCTCGGTGCTCGTCACGTACGGCGAGAGCGTGGTGCTCGTCACCGCGGTCAGCGGCGACGAGCGGCCCGGGATCGACTTTTTCCCGCTCACTTGCGACTACGTCGAGAAGACGTTCGCCGCCGGGAAGATACCGGGAGGGTTCTTCAAGCGCGAAGGACGCCAGCGCGACGAAGAGATTCTGACGTCGCGGCTGATGGACCGCCCGTATCGCCCGCTCTTTCCCGAGGGGTACCGCCACGACACGCAGGTGATCGCCACGGTCCTCTCCAGCGACAAGGACAATCCCACCGACGTCCTCGCCATGACCGCGGGCAGCGCCGCGTTGCATATCTCGGACATCCCCTGGAGCGGGCCGATCGCCGCGGTCCGAGTCGCACGCGTCGATGGGGAGCTCATTGCCTATCCCACGTTCGAGCAGCAAGCCAAGGGGGACATCGACCTCGTCGTGGCGTGTTCGAAGGACGCGATCGTGATGGTCGAGGGCGGCGCGGCCGAGGCGCTCGAGAGCCACGTCATCGACGCGCTCATGTTCGCCCACAAAACGGCCCAGCCGATTCTGGAGCTCATCGAAGGAATGCGAGCAGCCGTCGGGAAGCCGAAGCGGCCGTTCGAACGAAAGACCCTCCCCGCGGACATCGCGCAGCGCGTGAAGGAGCTGTGCGACGGCGAGATCCTGCGTGCCTCGCTCATCCGCGAGAAGAAGGCGCGCTACGACGGCTACAAGGCGACCAAGGCGAAGCTCGTCGTCGCGCTGACGCAGCAGCTCGGCGCGGAGCGCTTTGCGGAGATCGAGAAGCTCGTCAAAGAAGAGTTCGAGGAGCGCAAGTACAACGTTGTCCGCGAGTACGTGCTCGCCGAGCGCAAGCGGATCGACGGGCGGGACATGACGACCATCCGCCCCATCGTGTGCGAGGTCGGCATCTTTCCGCGAACCCACGGCTCGGCGCTCTTTCAGCGCGGCGAGACACAGGCGGCGGTCGCGGCGACGCTCGGTACGTCCAGCGACGAGCAAAAGATCGACGCTCTCACGGGCGAGCGCTGGAAGCGCTTCATGCTCCACTACAACTTCCCGCCCTATTCGACCGGCGAGACCAAGCCGCTGCGGGGGCCCGGCCGTCGCGAGATCGGCCACGGCGCCCTCGCCGAGCGCGCCATCGCGCGCATGATGCCCGACGAAGACCGCTTCCCCTACACCATCCGCGTCGTCAGCGAGATCCTCGAATCGAACGGAAGCTCGTCGATGGCGAGCGTCTGCGGTGGAACGCTCAGCTTGATGGACGCCGGCGTCCCCATGAAGGCGCCGGTCGCGGGCATTGCCATGGGCCTCATCTCGGACGGGCCGCTTACCGACGCGAAGACCCGAATCGCCATCCTGAGCGACATCCTCGGCGACGAGGACCACCTCGGCGACATGGACTTCAAAGTCTGCGGGACGAAAAAGGGCGTCACCGCGATCCAGATGGACATCAAGATCGCGGGCCTTTCGCGCGACGTGCTCGCTCGTGCCCTCGAGCAAGCGCGCGAGGCGCGCATCTTCATCCTCGACAAGATGGCCGAGACGCTGTCGCAGGCCCGGCCCGAGCTCTCGAAGTGGGCGCCGCGCATCACGCAGATCAAGGTCAAGCCAGACCAAATTCGCCTCATCATCGGCCCCGGCGGCAAGACGATCAAAGGGATCATCGATCAAACGGGCGTCGCGATCGACGTCGAGGACGACGGCACGGTGAACGTCGCGTCGAGCGACAGCGACGCCGTGAAGCGCGCCCTCGAGATCATCAAGGGGCTGACCACGGAGCCGGAGGTCGGCGCCGTCTACAGCGGAACGGTCACGCGGGTCGCCGATTTCGGTGCATTCATCGAGATCCTCCCCGGCACCGACGGGCTGCTACACGTCTCCGAGATGGCGCACCACCGCGTCGACCGGGTGACCGACGTGATGAAAGAGGGGGACAAGGTGGATGTGAAGGTGCTCTCCGTGGACCGCGAGGGCAAGATTCGCCTCACGCGTCGCGAGCTCTTGCCGCTTCCCGAAGGGGAAGAAGGCGAGCGGGCCAAGGAGCGAATGCAGCAGGCGCGCGAGTCGGGGGGAAGCGGACCGCCGCGCGGGGGGCGTGATCGCGACCGCCGCGACGGGCCGCCCCGAGACCGCGGCGGAGAGCGCTCGGGCGGCGGGCGAAGATAGTTCTGCAGAGCCGGATGCTCCACGCACGCATGCGCGTATTCGGCACGCGTGCGCGATGGTCCGGCTTGCGGGCGCGAACGTCCGGCATGGGCCCACGAAGCTCGGCATGGGCGCGCGAACGTTCGACGTACGCACCTGATTGACTGGCGCTGGTGCGCGATTGTTCGACTTGCGCACCCGATTGAGCGGCGTAGGTGCTTGCTTGCTCGGCGTACGCACGTGATTGAGAGGCGTAGGTGCCCGCTTGTTCGACTTGCGCACGCGATTGAGCGGCGCGGGTGCCCGCTTATTGACTCGTGACGTACCGGAATCTATCTGCCTCCGGGCACGGGCACGGGCACGGGCACGGGCACGGGCACGGGCACGGGCACGTTTGCGGACGCCCAATTCGTGGAAACGCACTTACCGCGCCCGCAAGAGCACGTAGCCCGCTCCTCGTATGCCCAGGGGCAGCCACGCAGCCGGATCGAAGTGGCGCAGTACGACCGGATCGCGGGCAAGGCGTGCTTCGACGACGCGGGGGTAATGGGCGTCGGGCCAGGCGTCGAGGTCGCCGCCAGGCAGGCCATCGGGGGCGTAGAGGAGCAGGGCGTCGGGCTTTCGTGAGAGGAGAAAGATCGAGTCGACGCGCTTGGAGGTGTGTCCGCCCGGGAGAGCGGCGATCTCGGGGTCGGTCAGTCCCGCGAGATCGATGATCTCGGCCTCGGTCGCGGCACTCACCCAACCGATGTCGAGCGCGGCGACGCGCCCAATTCCGATCAGGGCGGGGCTTGCCTCGGTTACGAGCGCACGCCGTTCCGCGCCGACGCCGCGCCCATCGGTGCCGCCGCGAACGATCAGCGCAGCGCCCAATGCGATGGCCGCCAGCGAGCGCAACGCGGTGGCGAACGGCCTGGCGAATTCACTCGCCAGGACGCCGGCGTAGGCCAGTGTCGGGACCACCGGGACCATGAGTCGCGCGTAGGGCATCCAGTCGCCTCCGACGGCGACGATCGCGCCCACGTGCGCCACGGCCGCACACACGATGGCCAGAGCGATTGGCGAGGCGCGCAGCGCCGCTGGCGCAAGGACGAGGATCGGCGTCAACGTCACCACGCAGGCCGCCCCGGCGTAGGCGAGCCCGTGATCGAGATCGCTCGGCTTGGCCATGACCGCGAGTGGCGCAGCGCGGCCCCAGACGACCGCTCGCACGATGGCGCACAGGGTGAACGGGGCGATGGCCAGGGCTCCCGCGATCACGACGCGCCCCGTCCTCGCGCGAGCGGCGATCGCAGCGCCCACGCCGAGCACACAGGCCCAGGGCGCCAGCTCCGGCCGGAGGGACGCGGCCACCCCCGCCAGGGCGGCGGCAGCGAGCGGGCGCCGAGCGAGGAGGGCGGCCACCGTGGCGAGGACGGTCGCCAGCGCCGTTTCCATGCCGCTTACCGCGTGCGCCGCGAGCGGCACCGACAGCGCGACGACCGCCAGCGCCGAGGCTCGTCCCCACGTGGGCGCCGCCGTGGATCGTCCGACCGCGATGCCCAGCGCCGCCCCCGCTCCCATCCACGCGACAAGGCCCAATGCCTTGGCACGCCCGAGAACCGCCAGCGGGGCTGCGCGCGCCATCGGCGCGAGGACGAGCGGCCAGACGAGCGGCGTCACCCCGTCCGTGCTCGGGCCCTGCGGGTTGAACCGCCATCCGATGCCCGTCGCGATGTGGCGCGCGTAACGAACCGCCACGAGCGCGTCGTCGACCGTGAACCCCCACATCCAGATCGCGGGCCCCGCCGCGGCGATCGCACCGAGAATCGGCCAGAGCGCGCGCTCCGCTAGCAGCCGCCTCGCGCGAAGTCCAATCCGCTGCATGTCGCCGAAAAGTACGTCCATCCACGTTTCCGTTCCTACGATTCGATCCAAGAGCTCACACGAAACCAGAATGCGCTTCGAGATCGTCGTCGCCTCCCACCCTTCCGACGCCGGGGCCACGCCGGCGACTCCGCCGCCGCCCGGCCCGGGCTTGCACGTCGTCGCGCGCAGGCCGACGCGCCAGGCCCGCGAGTTGCTCGACGTCTTCATCGACGGAGCGAACGTCACGGCGCGCGTGCGCGAGACGCACGGCGCCTTCGTCCTGCGGGACCTGGCGCTCGCGCTGGTGGCGCTGGCGAGCCGCTCTCGCGCCAAGGTAGCGGTGAGCTTCTACGACGAGCCGTGGGAAATGTGCGTCGAGCGCTTCGGCGCGACAGCGTGCGTCAGCGTGTACCGAACAGGAGCCGATCCCCAAGTCGCCGTCTACGACCGCGCGGTCCCTTTCGACGACATCGTCGGCGCGGTTCGCGACGCGATCGACCGCCTGCTCGTCAGCGACGACGTCGGCGGAGCGCGGCTGGAGCTCGCCTCGGCCGCCCAGCAGCTACGCGGGATCGGGCCGGCCGGCCGCAGCGACGATACGACGGTTCCGCCGGCGGTGCAGGTCGCCGTGGAGGCGGATCGGGACGCTCCGCTCTCGTTCAGCGCGGAGTTCTCGATGCGCGGCCGGGATCGCGCGAGCGAGTCCGCGGGGCCGGGCGGGAATCTGGGCGCCGATGGCGAGGACGAAGCGATCGAGCGCGCCGATCTCCACGCGCTGCTCTTTCGAGGGCGTGTGCGGGCCGAGATCCGCGGGCACGTGGTCGATCTCGGCGAATGCCATCCCCTGCTCGTCGCCGAGCGACTCGTCGACCTGGCAACTCGCGCGTTCGATGCGTGGGAGCGCGGCCTGGGCCTGCATGCGCGCGGCGAAGCAGCGGGCGTCCTCGTGGGCGTGCGGGTGAGAGCCAACGGCGACCTCGCCCTCACCTTGGGCGCGGCGCGGGCGAGCGACTCCACCGGCGCACGACGCGGGGTGCAGACCTTCCCTGCCCTCGGCGCCGCGGACTTGCTCGATGCCGCGCTCGCGTTCGGACGGACCCTCGTGCGAGCGATCTTGCGCCATGACCGCGCCCAGTCCAGCAACCTGCGCCTTGGCCCGCTGCGCCGCGCGCTGCGCGAGGCCACCGAATCGCTGCGCGAGGCGAGCCAGACCGACTCGAAGGTGAACGCCGCGCCAGAGCCGTATCGCGCGTTCGCCGCGGCGCTCGACGAGGCTCGGGCTCCCCTGCCCGCGACCCTGCCGGGCTCGCGCCTTCGCTACGCGCCCCGGTGGCGCGCGATCGTCCCGGGCATCGACCTGCGGGCGACCTATCTGTGCGGCGATCGTCTGATCGTCGGCTCGGCCACCGAAATGTGGGCGCTCGACCGATCGACCGGCCGGGTGCTCTGGCGCGCCGACGCCCTGCGCGGAACGAGCGTCGTGACCCCTGGCGGCATTGCTCGCCTCGCTCCGGACGGCACGATGCGCGTGTACGACCTGTTCAGCGGGGAGGTGACGCTGCGTGCGCGGATCGCCCCGCGCAATGGCGGCCCGGTGGCGGGCGCCGTCGTCCATCTTCCCGGGCTGCCGAAGCTGGTCATCGTCACCGAGGGCGATCACCACCTCGTCGCGGTCGACCTGACGAGCGGTGAGCTGCGATGGCGCTGGTCTTGGGGGGGCGGGCGCACCCCGCAGGGTCGCCAGCAAGCCCCACGCATGAAGCGCGCCGGACGCCTTGCCTACTTCACGTGCGGAGACGGCGCGCTCACGGCGCTCGACGTGATGACCGGCGCCGTGGTGTGGCGGTTGCGCGATCGACTTCGTTTCCGCACCCCGCCGACGATCGTCCCCGACGCGCTCTTCGCCGTCGCAGGAGGGGCGCACGGCCTCGCTCGCATGTACTGCGTCGACCCGTACTCCGGCCGGGTGCGCTGGTCCGGTGTCGTCGCTGACTCGAGCGCGCCCTGCACGGTGCAAGGGGGGCCCGTCGTGACCTCCGGGGCGGTTGCCGCCGCGGTGCGGCACAAGAGCGGCCTCGCGCTCGCGGCGTTCAGCCGCGAGGACGGCGCTCCTCTGGCCGCGCGCAGCCGCGTCGTCGCCCCGATCGGTACGTCGTGGCTTGCCGTCGACGATGCGTTCATCGGCAATTCGCCGAACGGCGAGCTTATCGCGATCGACGCGGGCAACGGCGAGCTTCGCTGGCGACAGGTGCTGGGCTCCACCCCGCTCGAATCCGACGTGCCTCGCCGCCTCGAGCCCGTGCTGCGGTGCGGCGCCCTCTTCGTGCCCCACACGGAGGTCGTCGTGGTGCGCCCGCGCGACGGCGCGGTGCTCGGCGCCATCTCGCCGACCGAAGCGATCCCTGACCTGCTCCGCGTCGACGAGCGCTGCGACGTGTACGTGGCGGAAGAAAGCGGCCACGTGATCGCGTTCGGTGCACTGCCGCGTCTGTCGCTCGTGAAGGAGTAGCCCGCGAGACGCCGATCGGCGCGCGCGGAAGTCCGCGGCGCACGCAACCGGGCCATCACGTGGTAATTCCCATTCTCATGACGAGCGAACAGACGCTCAGCGACAGTCTCGCGCGCCCCGTACCCCTGACCGGGTTCGAGCGCCGCTTCGGCCAACCGCCAGGACTCCTGATCCTCTTCTTCACGGAGATGTGGGAGCGCTTCAGCTATTACGGCATGCGAGGGCTGCTGAAGCTCTACATGGTGAACTACCTGTTCGTCACGGCGCGCGAAGCCCTGCAGGGTTGCACCAAAAGCTCGCCGCCCTGCCCGCTCACCCCGGGCAATCCGCACGACGTCTTCCTTTGGGACTACGTGCAGCGCGTTCTGCCCGACCGTCCCGCCGAGGCCGCGTCGCTGCTCTACGGAACTTATACCGCGCTCGTTTATCTGACCCCTTTCTTCGGGGGCATCGTCGCCGACCGCTGGCTCGGCCAGCGAAAGACGGTGGTCGTCGGTGGCGTGCTGATGGCGCTCGGGCACTTCGTGATGGCGATCGAGCCCTCGTTCTTCGTCGCGCTGCTCCTCATCATCCTGGGCAACGGCGCCTTCAAGCCGAACGTCTCGACCCAAGTCGGCAACCTCTACGCTCCGTCGGACCCCCGGCGCGACGGCGCGTTCACGATCTTCTACATGGGCATCAACCTGGGGGCGTTCATCTCGAACCTGGTCTGCGGCACGCTCGCAGCGGTCTATGGCTGGCACTATGGATTCGCCGCAGCGGGAGTGGGCATGTTGTTCGGCCTCACCGTGTACCTCGGCGGACACCGCTATCTGGCCGAAGACAACCTCACCAAGGCCGAAGCGGCGCACGTCACTCGAGCGGCGTCTCTCACCGCGGGCGAGAAGCGGCGTGTCGTGGCGCTCGTGGTCCTCTGCGCGCTCAACGTCGTGTTTTGGGCCGTGTACGAGCAGCAGGGCAACACGATGCAGACGTGGGCCGACGAACAGACGCGATGGCCCGTGATGTTCGGGTTTCAGATCCCGTCGACCTGGTTTCAATCGTTCAATCCCCTGGCAATCATCGTCTTGGCGCCGCTGCTCGACCTCTTCTGGCGCTGGCAGCGAACCCGAAACGCCGAGCCGACGACCCTGACCAAGATGGCGCTCGGGTGCATACTGCTCGGGGCGAGCTTCGTCGTGATGATCGCCGGAGCCAGGGTGGTCGGCGATGGCCGGGGAAGCCCATTTTGGCCGCTGTCGTGCACGCTGCTCTTGACGGTCGGCGAGCTTTATCTGTCGCCGATCGGGCTGTCGCTGGTCACCAAAGTGGCGCCGGCCCGCATCGTGTCGATGCTGATGGGCATGTGGTTCTTGTCGAGCTTTCTCGGCAACTTCCTGAGCGGCGCCATCGGCGTGCTGTACACGCGCTGGTCCAAAGAGGCCTTCTTCCTCTTTCTCACGATGCTCGGCGTCGGAGTGGGGATCGCGATGCTCGCCGTTCGGCGGCCGCTCAAGGCCGCGATGGAGTGAGCGAGTACTCGGCCCACCGATCGGCCCCATCAAGGGCAGCTCACCCATACGCTCTTCATGTGCGCCTCACCCCCAGCCGGCACCGGATAGTCCTGCGCCTCCGGCAGGTCTTTGACCTGCGTCACGTCGCGCTTCGCCGCGCGCGCCGCCTCGAACAGCATGCGGCGGAAGCGCGCCCGGGAGATGCCGCGGTGGTTGGTGCATGCGAGCAGTCGCCCGCCGGGGCCCAGGAGAGCGATCGCGGTGGCGGCCAGGCCGACGTAGTCGTCCGCCGCGACGAAGCGGCCGCGCTTCGTGCTCGAGTAGCTCGGCGGGTCGAGCACGACGAGATCGAAGCGCTCGTCGCGACGGGTCGCGCGCTGCAGCCATGAAAACGCATCATCGGCCACGAACGTGTGCTCTGCGCCATCGGGGACGGAGGACTGCGCGAGGTTCGCGCGCCCCCGCTCGAGGGCGGCGGCGGACGCATCGACGCTCACGGTCCGCCGAGCGCCGCCGAGCGCAGCGGCGACCGTGAAGCTGCACGTGTACGCGAACAGGTTTGCGACGCTCTTTCCGTCCGAGGACGCGCGCACCCGGCGGCGGTTGTTGCGCTGGTCGAGGAAGACCCCAGTGGAGAGACCATCGCCGAGACGGACGACCAGCGGCATCCCCTCCTCGAGGATCGTCGCGTCCTCGGGCGCGGGATCGCCGCGAACCGGTTGCGGCGGGGCGAGCTCCCGGTGGAGCGCGCCCGGCGCGCGGGTGAGCTCGTTCGCCTGCTCCGGGCGCACCTTCAGGTAAATGCCGTCGAACCCGAGACGATGAGCGGCGTCGAGGAGGCGCTCGCGTCGCGACGCATCGGCCCATGGCCCGTCGTCCCCGTAGAGCTGCGTCACGATCCAGTTTCCGTACACGTCGATGGCGAGACGCGGCAGGCCGTCGCCCTCTTCGTTGACGAGCCGGAATGCCGTCGTGGCGCGCGGTCCGGACTCGCTCCGCCCGAGCCCCCAGCGCCGCTCGACGGCCCGCGCCAGGGCGCGAGCGAGCGAAGCGTCGTCGTCGTAGACGCGCTCGCCCGCGTCTCCGCCCGTCAGCCAGGCTTGGAGCTCCGGCGGGGGCGCGCTGACGAAGCGCACGAGCTTGCGCGTGGTCGGATGGGCCAGATCGATCGCGCTGGCGTGGAGCATGAGCCGCGGCGCAGCCGCCCCTCCGTAGACAGAGTCGCCGGCGATCGGCGCCCCCGCGTGGGCGAGCTGCACGCGGGCTTGGTGCGTGCGACCCGTCTCGAGGGCGAGCTCGAGCATCGCGCGATCCCCTCGGCGCTCGAGGACTTTCACGTGGGTGACGGCCGCCTTCGCGTTCGGTCCCCGCCGCGTCGCGATGCGCATTTTTTCCCCGTCTCGCTCGATCGCGTCGCGCAGCGTCGCGCGGTCGCGACCGCGCGGCCAGCCGCTGACGCAAGCGACGTACGTCTTGCGCACCGAGCGTCCCTCGAACTGCGCGGCGAGCGACGGATTCGCCTCGCGGCGCCTCGCGAAGACAAGAAGGCCGCTCGTGTCTTGATCGAGTCGCTGGTGCACGCCCAAGTACGCGCCGCCGAAGTGCGCCCGCAGGCGCGTGACGACGTCGTCGGGGCGTTCGGGGTCGGCGGACTGCGATGGCACTCCCTCGGGCTTGTCGACGACCACGATGTCGCCGTCATCGTGCACGATCCACTCGTCGCGAAAGTCGGGCCAGACCGCACGACGATTCATCGGCGGACAGACCTCGCGTGGCTCGCGTGGCGGTTCATCTCTCGCTTTTTCAACGGCCTGCTCGAGGCGGGCCGAGTGTACTCTCGCGCGTTGACAATTTCGCGCGAAACGCTAGTTGCAAAGGTGCAAACATGCCGAGCCCGGACTCGATCAAGTCGCGCTTGCTCGCCGCCTTCCCCAACGCAACGGTCGAGATCACGGATCTCACGGGCACGCACGACCACTTCCAGGCGCTCGTCGTCACGGCCGTCTTCGACGGAAAATCGCGGATCGAGCAGCACCAGATGGTCTATGCGGCGCTCGGCGAGCTAATGAAGGGCGACATTCACGCGCTCGCGCTCACGACGCGAGCGTTCTAGCCAAAAGGAACACAACCGATGACCGATGACCTCCGCGCGCGCCTCCAAGGGCTGGTCCACGCGAGCAACGTGATGCTGTTCATGAAGGGCACCAAGCAGTTCCCCGCGTGCGGGTTTTCGAACGCGGTCGTTCAAATCCTCAAGAAGGAGGGCGTGCCGTTCGAAACGTTCAACATCTTGGCGGATCCGGAAGTTCGCCAGGGGCTGAAAGACTACTCGAGCTGGCCGACCTTCCCGCAGCTCTACGTGGCTGGGAAGTTCGTGGGGGGCTGCGACATCGTGACCGAGATGCACCAAACCGGCGAGCTCGCAGCGCAGCTCACCGCCGCAGGCGTCAAGTAGCGCTCACCACGAGAGCAGTCCGAGCCGGGTCGCCACGAGCAAGACGGCCACCGCAAGCGCGACTTCGACCGCAAAGCGCAAGGTCCGCCGAAACAGGTGCCACGAGGCGACCAGCGCCATGGCGGCCACGACGATCACGGGAAGGCCCGTGTGGTGGGACGCCCACTCGAGTCCGGCGCGCACGCTGCCGCCGAGCAAGGACGCCCACGCGAACAGGTGAGTCGGCAAGAACATCGACCGGGCGATTGGACCGTACAGAGTGCAGGAAGGCAAGTTTCTGCGTCGAAGCTCCTGGCTGGCACTCGGCGCGTTGATGACCGCCAGTGCGCTGGTCTTTTGGCTGTTCGACGCCCTGCCGTTTCAGGACCTGCCCGCCCACGCGGGGCTCATCGCCTTGCGGCACCGCCTCGCCGCGTCGCCGTACGAGCGGCGCTTCTTCGTGCTCGCGCCCCACCTCGGACCTTACTCGCTCTTCCGCGCCCTCGGCGACACGCTCCTGCCGCTCTTCGGTCCGGTCGGCGCCGTTCGCGCGATCGCGACGCTTCCCGTGGTCGCCATTCCCCTCGCGCTGCTGTGGGCGCGCCGCAGACTTCACGGCGACCGCATGCCCACCGCGGCGTACTTTGGCGTGTCGCTCAGCTTCGGCTTCATGACGTTGCTGGGGTTCGCGAGCTATCTCCTCGGCGTCGCCGCGCTCATCGTCGGACTGACCGCATGGCTCGAGCTCCTCGCGGCCGTCGACGCCCGGGATCGCCGTGCGCGCAGGCGCGAGGCGGCCGTCGGATGCGTTGCGCCGCTGCTGTTCATTGCGCACGGGCATGCCTTCGCGATCTTCATCGCGCTGGCGGTGGTTTGCGCCCTCGCCACGGGACCGCGGTGGGCGCGCATCGTGCGGCTGCGGGCCCTCGGACCAGCTCTGCTGCTGGCCGCCTGGGTGGCATGGACCCAGCGCGCGTCGGTGATCCCGCCGGGATCGGCTCCGCCTCCGAACCAGCCGCTGGAGCCGCACTTTCAGGGCGTCTTCGACAAGCTCAGCCTGCTCGTCACGCCCACGCTCCTGACGCGATGGGGGCTCGATGTGCTCGTGGGTCTCGTTCTCTGGGCGGTCCTTGTCGGAGGGGTGGTCGCGACCGCGCGATCCGCGCGAAACGACCGCGAGCAAGACGCCCGGCACGGGCACACGCGGGCGCTCCTCGCCTGTCTGGTGGCGCTCTCGGCCGCCTTCCTGGCGCTGCCGCATTCGATCGGTTGGTTCGGCTTCGTCGACGGACGGCTGGTTCTCGTGATCCTCCTTCTCGCGGTGATGGCCGTGCGACACGACGCGCTCGGACCCCGCCTGGCTCGCGTGTACGTCCGCACGGCCCCACTGGCCGCGTGCACGATGACGGCCATCGCGCTTGTCGCCTCTTGGCTTTTCCAGAGCGAAGCGCGCGGATGGCGCGCCGTGCTCGCCCACGTCCCCGCCGAAGCGCGTCTGCTGAACTTACCTATCGAGCCGAACAGCCGCATCTTCACCGCGCACCCGTTCGTGCACTACGACAAGCTGGTGCTCGCCGAGCGGCCGGTCGTCGTCAGCGACGTCTGGTTTCACCAGGGGTCGGCGCTCTATCCGACTCCCGAGAACCCCGCCCTTCGCCTTCCCGCGAGCTATAGCGAGAGCGACCTGCGGCGCATCGACTGGCCCGCCTACCGGCTGCAGGATTGGGACTACGTCCTTTTTCGCACCCGCCCGGACTCCGTCGAACCCGCCGTGCCCGAGCGCCTCGCGTTCGCCGCGCACGAGGGCGGATGGTGGCTGTTTCGGACGCGGTGAGGCCTCGGTCTTGCGCAAGCGGCCTTCTCGCCCGTACGCGTGAACGTGAACGTGAACGTGCCCGAGGTCCCTTGCTCGTGCCTCCGCCCAGAGCAACACGGGCACGGGCACGGGCACGGGCACGGGCACGGGCACGGGCACGGGCACGGGCACGGGCACGGGCAGACTATGAGAACGGCCCCTAGTTGTCTCGTCAGCGCGGCCGCAGGCTTGCGTTAAGGAGAGCGCGGCGTACCGTGCACCGCGCCCGTGTCGCGCATCCTCGTTACCGGCGGAGTCGGATTCATCGGCTACCATGTGTCGCGGGCCCTGCTGGCCCGGGGCGACGACGTCGTGATCGCCGACGACTTCTCCGACGCGCCCTACCCCGCGGCGGAGAAGAGGCGCAACCAGCGCGACTTGCTCGCAGCGTTTCCGCGCGTTCGAATCGACGTCGCGTGTGTGACCGACCGGGCGGCGATGGCGCCGCTCCTCGACGGCGTCGACGCCGTGCTGCATCTCGCCGGGGTCGCCGGTGTGCGCCCCTCGTTCAGCGACCCGGCCCGCTACGCGCGGGTGAACGTCGAGGGTACGGTCGTCGTGCAAGAGCTCGCGGCCGAGCGCGGCATCCACCGTTTCGTCTTCGCGTCGAGCTCGTCGGTGTACGGCAATGCGACGCCCCTACCGGCCCGCGAGGACGCCCCGGCCGTGGCCCCGGAGTCGCCCTACGCGGCCAGCAAACGCGGCGCCGAGCTGATGGCGAGCGCCGTCTGCCGTCGCGTCCCGCCGATGCGGTGCACCGCCCTGCGGTTCTTTACGGTCTACGGCCCGCGCCAGCGCCCCGAAATGGCCATCACCCGGTTCGCGCGCGCAATAGCGACCGACACCCCGATCACCATGTTCGGCGACGGCTCGATGCGCCGAGACTTCACGCACGTCGACGACATCGTTCGGGGCGTGCTCACCGCGCTCGAACGTGCCCCGTTGGGGTTTCGCGCCTACAACCTCGGATCGGGCGCGCCGGTCGATCTGCGCGCGCTCGTGGGCGCCATCGGGGCGATCGCGGGTGTACAGCCGCGCATCGAGCGCGCGCCGGTGCCGCTGGGAGACGTCGACGCCACATTCGCCGATATCACGCGGGCGCGCACCGAGCTCGGTTGGGAGCCCCGCGTACCCCTGCGCGACGGGCTGAAGAGCGTGCTCGACTGGGTGCGGGACAAGGGATAGCGCGGGCTTTCGGACAGTGCGGTCCTGGATGTGCGGTGCGCCGTCTCAGGTACCCATCGACGGGTGCAAGCTCCCGCGCTTCACCGCCTTGGCGGGGCGAAGATGGCCAATCAGGTAGAGCATCCCGTTGAGCACGGACCATGGCCTTGCGCGCCGCAGCGTCGTGAGCCACTGCATGACCTTCGGCCGCTCGGTCCCCGGTCGCAGCGCGGACGCGAGGGCGTGATCCTGCGCCTGCTGGAACGCATCGGCCAGGCGCAGCTGCACCGCTGGCGGCGAGCACCGCTCACGCGCGCGCTTGGCAGCGGCCCCGCCGAGCCGCGCCCGCGCCTGCGGGTCGCGAATCAGGTCGACCACGGCGTGGCCGAACGCGGCGTTCGCCTCCGCCTCGCCCGGCTCCCCCTTGCCGGGCGCGAACAGCAAGCCGTTGACTCCGTCCTGAATCTGCGAGGACACCCCCATCCCGTCGGCAAACGCCAACGTCGGGGTTCCACACCACAGGGCCTCGCCCAAGACGTTGCCGTAGGTCTCGCTCAGCGATGCATGCACGAACACATCTGCGTATCGATAGAAGTCCGGCATCGTGGTCCACGGAACCTCGCCGGTGAAAAACACACGGTGCTCGGCGTCGAGCTCGCGCGCCACCCGCTTGTAGTACTCCGTGTCCGGTCCCTCGCCGACGAGCGTGAGGGTGGCGTCCGGCTCGTGCGGAAGCACGTGCTCGGTGAAGATTCGGATGACGCGGTCTTGCGACTTCTCGCGGGTGTGCCGTCCCGCGCAGACCAATCGCGGGCCGCGCTGCGGCAGCCCCTCGCGCTCGATGAGGTGGGTATACGGGTCCGGGCCGAGGGCGCGGTCGAAGACCTCGGGCTGCACCGTGCGCGGAATGACGTGGATCGGCGCGGTGACGCCGCGCTCGCGCCAGTACGTGCGCAGCCCTTCGCTGAGCACGACCAGGCCGTCGCTTTGGTTGTACATGCCCGCGAAGAGCTTCTCGCACGGGCGCTTGAGCGCCAGGTTCACGCCGGCCTGCACCCAGGTGTTCTTCGAAAGACGCTCCGGCAGAAGGACGTCGTACGCCGCCACGAGATGGGTCGTGTTCACGCAGAGAAGGGGTATGCCCTTCATCTCGCGCAGCCAGATGCCAAACTGCAGTAACAACGTGGTCGATTGCGCGAAACAAATGTCGAAGCTCCACCTCGCGGGATCGAAAATCCATGGGGCGAGAGGCATCGGAAGATGCACCCCGGGGTACGTCTTCAGTGGCAGGCTCGGAAACGCAATCGTTCCAGGAGCCAGCTCGCCGGGGCTTGCTTCGGGATCGTGCGGCCCAATCACTGTGACTTGGTGACCACACCGTCGTAGTTCTTGATACAGGGACCGTGTCTGAAAGACTGCACCGTTCGCATAGGGGATACGGGTGAAGTCGCTGAGAATGGCAACGCGAAGTGGTCTTCCCTGCCGGGCGGCGAGCGCGGCGAAAGGGGCGAGGGTCTGCGCCGGCCCCGCGGCCGCGAGGCCAGCGGCGCGTCGCGTGCCTACGTTCGCGCCGGGAGATGCCGCGTGAAGATCGTCGACATCACCGAATTCTATTCCGAACGAGGGGGTGGGGTTCGAAGCCATCTGACGACCAGGGGTCATGTTCTATGCCAGCTCGGTCACGATCACGCGGTCATTGCCCCCGGGCCACGTGACGAACTCGGCCCGCCTGACGCAAGCAACGCGCCTGCGGCGAGGCATGCGCCGCGCGCTCGAGTGTTGCGCGTGGCGGGCCCCGCCCTTCCGTACGACCGCACCTACCACCTGCTCGGGCGTTTCGACAAGATCCGATCGATGGTCCGCGCCGAGCGCCCCGACGTATTCGAGGCGCATTCACCGTATTTGGCCACGGCCGCCGTGCTGGGATGCGGTTTGCGAGCGGCGCGCGCAAGAACCGCGTTTTGGCACGCCGACCACCTGGGGGCGTACGTAGAACCGGCGCTCGCCCACCTGCTCGGCGAGCGCGCAGCAGACATTGTCGCAAAGCAGTTGTGGCTCGGGGTTCGTGCACTCCTCGCACCGTTTGATGCCACATTCGTCGCTGGCGTCGCGCAGGCTCGGAAGTTACGAAGCGCCGGCGTCAAGGACGTCGTCCTCGTGCCCTTCGGGGTCGACGTCCGCATGTTCCATCCCGGCGCGCGAAGTGAGGCGCGCCGGCGCGAGCTCACCCGCGGCATGCCTGGCCGTCTGCTCGTCGGGGTGGGACGGTTCGCGGTCGAGAAGCGGTGGGACGTGGTGCTCGACGCGTTTGCACGTGTGCGCAGCGGTCATCAGGCCACGCTGGTTCTTTTCGGCGATGGCCCCGAACGAGAGCGCCTCGAACGACGAGCACCGCCCGGCGTGTATTTCGCTCCCTTCGAGAAGGACCGCGCGAAGCTCGCCAGCGCAGTGGCCAGCGCGGACGTTCTCGTGCACTCGTGTCCTTACGAGACATTCGGTCTGGCTGTCGCCGAGGCGGTCGCGTGCGGCGTGCCCATCGTCGTGCCGGACAAGGGTGGTGCGCCGGAGAGCGCGGACCCCTCGTGCTCGGAGACGTACCGAAGCCTGGATGCGGATGCGTGCGCCGCGGCGATCGTGCGCCTGCTCGCCCGGAGCGGACCGGACCTCGAGGCCCGCGCCCGTGCCGCGGCGGCCCGTACTCCGACGATCGACCAGCACTTCGCTCGCGTCGTGTCCGTGTACGAAGACCTTCTCCGGGAACGCTCACCCGATCGGGCGCTCCGTCCGGCGAGCGCGACCCATCCAAGCTAAGCCGGGACGCGACCGTGGTCGTTCACGTCTCCATTCACGACGTTTCGCCCGCCTGGGCCAAGGAGGTAGAAGCCGCGCTCGACTTGTGCGCGGCTTCTGGCGCCCGCCCCGCGCTGCTGGTCGTGCCCAACTTTCACGGCCGCGCCCCCCTGCTCGACGATGTCCGCTTCTGCGAGCGCCTGCGCGGTCTGCAAGCGCAGGGTCACGAAGTGTACCTGCACGGCTTCTTCCACCGGAGCCAAGCGCGCTACGAGCAGAGCGCGACCGCCTCGGGAAAGCTCGCCTGGTTGTACGCGCAACGCGTCGCCTCCGCCGGCGAGGCAGAGATGAGCGACGTGTCGCCGGAGGAGGGGCGCAAGCGCCTGGCCGACGGCGAGGCCGTCTTGCGCGCAGCAGGGCTTCGCCTCGATGGATACGTGCCCCCGGCTTGGTCGATGCCGCCCTGGCTTTTTGCGGCCCTCAAGGAGCGGGGTTACGGGTTCACGGAGGACCACCTTCGCGTCTACGACCCCGCTGGCCGGCGGGCCCGCGCCAGCGTCGTCCTCAATTGGGCCAGCCGGTCGCCGGCGCGGCTTCTATCGACCGTGGGATGGTGCCGCGTGGCAAAGCGCGCGCGGGCCATCGTGCCGGCACGCATCGCGATCCACCCGGCGGACATGAAGTTCTTGCTGCTGCGCCGCGAGATTGCGACTTTACTCGCGTGGGCCGAGGGGGACATCGTCGCGCGCGGCAGAGACCTGTTCTAATCCCGACGCGGCCACGATCTCGTTCTGGATTCGCGCCGCATGCGCGCGCGCATCGAACTCGCGCTCGACACGCTCGCGGGCTGCCCGCCCCTGCCGCGCGCGAAGCACGGGGTCGCGCGCGTAGCGGAGGATGGCGCCAGCCAGCCGCTCGATTCCTTCCGCGGGGCTGTCGGGCGCGAAAGGAACGAGCGCGCCGGTGACCCCGTCGTCGATCATCTCGACGACTCCCCCGACGTCGAAGGCGATCACCGGCTTGCCGAGCGACATCGACTCGATGACCGAACGAGGCAGCGGATCCGCGTAGACACTCGGCACGACCGCCACGTCGAAATCCGCGACGAGCGGTCGCACGTCGTCGCGAAATCCGAGCATCCGAAACTGCGCGGCGATCCCAAGCTCACGCGCGAGGGCCCGGCATTCCTCGACGTGGTCGGGCCGGAAATCTTCGGGCGTATCGCCCACGACGACGAACGCCACTTGCGCCTGCTCCCGCGGCGTCATCCGGTCGAGCACGACACGCGCGGCGCGCACCATCTCCACGTAGCCCTTTCGCCGGAGCACGCGGCCGTGGCTGCCGAAGACGACCACGTCGTCGCCCAGCCCGAGCTCGGCGCGAAGGCTCCCCTGCACCCGCGACGCATCGAAATGCGCGACGTCGAGCGCGTTGTGGATCACCCTCACTTTGGACGGGCAATGGTGAAAGAGCGCCGCGGCGGCGTGCGATACGCAAACGATGCGCCGCACGCGCTCCTGGGCGCTCAGGCTCCGATGCAGACCGCCCGCCCCGCGCGGCACGGACGTGTACCGGACGTGCCAGAGCGCAGGCACGCGCGTGATCGCTGCGAGCGCGCCGCCCGCGAAGTCGGCCGTGCTCCCGTTGCAATAGATGAGATCGAAGCCGCCCCCTCGCACGAGCCGCGTGAGCCGGACCAAAGCGCGCGTCGCTTTGAGCGCGTTGCCGCCCAAGCGCGCCGCCTTCCATGCCGGGCTGGCGTCGAAGTCTCGCCGTTCCATGGGGCGGCCCCAGGGCTCGATCGGGTTCTCGACAAGGTCGGGGACGAAGTGGATCTCGTCGGCGACGGCGTCGGTCGACAGGAGACTTGCGATGGGGCCTTCGCGCGGAAGAACGACGGCCCGGTGAACGGCCGCCGGGTCCAGAAACTTGAGGATCGAGTGCAGGCTGCGCCCAGGCCCGCCGTTGCGGGCGGTGTCGTTGATGAAGAGAACGCGAACGGTCCGGCGCGGGACGACGCCGCTTTCAGGCGACGGAGCCGGCGGCGCGGAAGCGAAAGATGCAGCCAAGCTCGAGTCCTGTCTCCGAAGTCCGTACGAGAGGATAGAAGGGCGGCGAGTCGGTCGAGCGAGAAAATGGACCGGGGCCGCCGAGCCTTCCGCTCTATTTGAACAGGTCTTCCAGATCGCCCTTCGTCAGCTTCTTCGCACCGCCCAGGTCTTCCGCCAGCACGGCGCCCACCAGCTCTCGCTTCTTCTCGGCGAGCTCGAGGATCTTCTCTTCGATCGTCCCTTTCGCGATCAGCCGATAGGTCGTGACCACTCGCGTCTGCCCGATGCGATGCGCGCGATCGGTCGCCTGGTCCTCCACCGCCGGGTTCCACCACGGATCGAAGTGGATGACCGTGTCGGCCGCCGTCAGATTCAGGCCGCTTCCACCGGCTTTGAGCGAGATGAGAAACACCGGAGGCCCGTCGTCGCTCTGGAAATGGTCCACGCGCTCCGCGCGGTCTTTCGTGGAGCCGTCGAGGTATTCGTAGGCGACGTGATCCTCATCCATCGCCCGCCGGATGAGCTGCAGCATGCTGACGAACTGGCTGAAGACCAGCACTTTGTGCCCGCCCTCGATCGAGGTTTGCACGAGCTCGCGCAGCGCGACGAGCTTGCCGGAATCTTCGTCGCCGAACTGGCGCGGTAGCCCGAGCAACCGCGGATCGCATGCCGCCTGACGCAGCCTCGTGAGCCCGGCGAGAATCTGGATTTGGCTTCGCGCGAATCCCTGCCTCTCGACCTCGCCCATGACTTGCGCGCGAACCTCCTTGAGCACCGCGCCGTAGAGCGAGGCCTGTTCACCCGTGAGCTCGCAAATCTGGTCGGTCTCGATCTTCTCGGGCAGATCGCGCGCCACCTCGGCCTTTGTGCGCCGCAGGATGAACGGGTGAATCGTCGCGCGAAGCCGTTCGGCCGCGCCCTTGTCGCCGCCGTCGATCGGACGCGAATAGCGCTCCTCGAATTTGTCGAGGGGGCCGAGCAGGCCCGGCGACACGAAGTCGAAGATCGACCAGATTTCGCTGAGGCGGTTTTCGATCGGCGTACCGGACATCGCAAGCCGCCGGTCGGACCGGAGGCGCTTGGCCGCGCGCGCGGTCGCGCTCATCGGATTCTTGATCTGCTGGGCCTCGTCGAGAATGACGTAACGCCAGTCGATCTCTTTGAGGAGCTCCTCGTCGCGGCGCAAGAGCGCGTAGCTCGTGACGACGACGTCCGCGTCCTCCAGCTCGTCTTGCCTCTCTTTGCGCTCGGCGCCGTGCCACAAGGCGTGCCGCAACGACGGCGCGAACTTGTCCATCTCGCGCAGCCAGTTCGTCACGACGCTTGTCGGGGCGACGATGAGCGCCTTGAACTGCTTGCGCTTGCCCTCGATCTTCGCGTCTTCGGCCTTTACCGCGAGCAGGAGGGCGATCGCCTGCACCGTCTTGCCGAGGCCCATGTCGTCGGCGAGCACGCCGCCGCTGCCGATTTCGTGCAAGAACCAGAGCCAGTGAAAGCCCTGCTCCTGGTACGGGCGGAGTTGAGCCCGGAGGTTGCGGGGCTTGCGCGTCCCCTTGATCTCGTCGATGTCCCGCAGCTTGTGAAACAGCTCTTTTGCGTCGACCGACACGTTCGATCGCCCCACCTGAGCGAGAAGGTCCTCGAGACGCCCGACCTGCGAGAGCGGCAGACGTCCGCCGTTTCCGCCCCCGGTGGCCAGGATCTCGGCCTGGCGCTGGAGCACTTCGCGGACCTTCTGCGGATCGAGTCGCGCAAACGTGCCATCGGCCAGGCGAACGTAGCGCCGCCCTTCGGAGAGGCAACGCGCGAGCTCTTCTTGCGTGACGGCGACCCCCTCGCTCTCGAAGTTGAGGCGGAGCGATAGCCAGTCGACGCCGCTCGATACGCGGGCGTTCGCCGTCAGCGGCTCGGGCCGCAGCTGCACGTCGACGAGGTCGTCCGGCACATAGAGATCCCACTCGTCGGGCAGGGTGCCGATCCCTTCGGTCCAAAACCGGATGGCCTCGTCGCCGATCGCGACGAACTTGTTCCCGTCCTCCGCCGGAACGAGCCCCAGGTCGCGGAGCTTGGCCGCGGCGTCTTGCTGCGCGGCGATGTCGCAACGGATGCACTTGGCCCGCTTGCCGCTTCCGGGCTCGGGCGGTTTGACGATCACCGGGACCGTCATCCCGTCCGCGCGCACGTCGACCTCGACGTCCTCGTACGCAGCGCGCAGGCTCACTTGCGCCTCGGTGAGCGCGCCTCCGGCGGCCACGCGGAAGGTCGGCACGAGATCCACGACGTCGGCCACCTGCGACAGCTCGGGCAGCTCGGCGCCGAGCTCGAGCGCCACTTTGGGCAGCCCTTGCGTGATGAGGGCGGGCAGGCCGTCGACCGGCTCGGCGATCACCGACATCCGCAGGAGGCGGCGCAACGCGGCGGGGGAGACGCGCCGGTCGATCGGGCGCGCCCACCCCTCCTGGGCGTCGACATACCAGCCCGGACTTCCCTCGAACCAGGCCCCGCTCGTCAGCGTGAACTTGCGCGGATCGCCCGGTCGCTGGAAAGACGCGCGCACCAGGATCTGCGCCCCGTCCTGGGAGAGCTCGAGGTCGAAGCGCGGGCGCAGCGCCTCGTCGCCAAAACGGAGCTCCATCATCTGCGGCTCGACGATGACCCGGCGCCCCTTGAGCAGCGGAAGCAGATCGCTCGCGTCTTCCCCACGCACGTCGATGCCGACGCGTCGCGGTCCCTGATTCTCGAATCGCGCGAGTAGGCGCACCGCGTCGCGGTCGGCGGTGGGACGCTGGTCTTGTCCGACGAGCAACGTGCTCGGCAGCAGAGGAACGCGGGCCTCCGGGTCGAGCAAGGTGATGGTGAGCGCGCCCCCGCCGCTGCCAGAGCCCTGGCTCACCGGCTTCACGTGCAGGCGGTACTCGATGTGCTTCGGCGCGGGAGGCATCGGATCGGGCAGCCAAGCGTCGACACCGGAACCGCTCGGCGCAAAACCGCGCGCGCCGAGCGACGTGCTCTGCGCGGCCTTCATGGCGCGGGCACGAGCGCGCTTGCTTCGCCTTCCCTCGCCCTCGACGCCGGCGACGTGCACGGTGCCGCCGTGCACCGTGTAGTGAACGCCGTTCGTTGGCGGCGGCTGCGGCGGCTGCGCGAGGCGCTGCTGGGCGCCCCGCGCTTGATCGCGAAGCGCGATGAGAAGCGCTGCGACGTGCTTGCAGTGCCCGCCGTTGCTCGAAGCGAAGGCGGGGCACGTACAGGTCGACGTGAAGCCCGATGGGGTCAGCTGCAACGTGACCCGGTACGGCTCGGCGTCGTTGCCCCGCACGTGTCCGCGAGCGCCGGCGTCCTCGACGACGATGCCCTCGACGGCGCGCCGCCGCACGTAGTCATAGCCCCGAAGATAGGCGCGCGCCCCGAGCAAACGGCGGAGCGCCCGGTCGTTAAGGGTGGAGAGTGCTTCGGTGAAAGGTGACGCCAAATGATGTGACGCACGCGCGGGGCGTGCCCTTTCCGGTAATCGATGCTTGCGTGTTGAACTCGGCCGTTGGTCCTAAGAGGACATGGGTGGCAAAAAGCCTGGCCTGGATGGCCTGCGCGGTAGGGGCCGACAGCAGCCTCGGACCCGTCCGCGACTCGAGGCTCGGGCACGGCGCGGTGGACAACACCGACGCCGCGAGCGCGCGACCTCTCATTGGTCCGTAGCACCCTCTATCGGGTTTCGCAACCGTTTCGCGACCATTGACGGTACGTCTCGTTCGGCTCTCATCGGCTCTCCCTTCGCCTCCCTTCGCCTCCCTTCGCCTCCCTTCGCCCTTCGCCGGACTTCGTGGCATTCGTGCGTGTGCCGTGGCGCCCGCGCCCGGCTCGGCAATGGGGGTCGGCCGGCCTCCGACGCACGAATGCGACGCGCATACTCATTTACGCGGCTAAGCGGCGCGACGAAAGCGACGCCGGCCATGGCACCGGGATTGCCCCGGGGAACGCGAGAGGAGATCGAGCCTATGCATTTCGCACGATCGCTCGGATCCGTCGCGCTCCTGTCCACGCTCGTCGGCGTGGCTCCCTCCGGCTGCGCCGTCGAGACCTACCCGCGCGCCGTCGGCTACGCCACCGTCGACTCGGAGGGCGTACCGGTCGACGTGTACGCGTATCCGCACGCGTCCTATGCGGGCGGCTACGCGTATCTCGTCGGCGACCGGTGGTACTACCCGAGAGAAGGCAGGTGGGTGGAGCTCCGCCGAGAGCCACCCGAGCTCTATCGCTACCGCATCACGTACGCGCAGCGCGTCAGCCCCGGTTACCACGAGCACCCGCGCTACGTCCCCCCGACGCAATACGGCTACCCGCGCCCCGTTCCTCCCTATCGGTGACACGCGGATCCCACGGGACGAGCGACGCGACGAACATCGCGATCGCCGCGGGGAGGTTGGTCCAGACGGTGTGCACGTCGGGGGCCGGAAGGGCCCACGTACTGACGAAGAGCCAGATCGCCAGGAGCGTGTTGAGGTGGTGAACCCACGGCACCGCCATCGCTACGATCGCGAAGGTCGAGCACAGGACGCCGACGACCCATGTGTTGGTACATTGCGCGGCAGCGTGCGGCCATACGAAGGCCGACGTGAAGAGTCCTGCGCCGACGACGACGTTGACAAACCGTGCGGCGGCGAGGCCAGGCCGTCGTTGGGCCAGAGCGCGCATGAAAAGCTCCTTGCCGAGGTGATGCCTTCGGACCGAGCTTCGCAAAGGCGATGCCGTCGTAGCTTGAGCGGGCGCCCTTTCGGCGATACGACCAGCAGCGCCCATGTCGAAGCGAGCGTCGCTCGTGCCCCTCGTGTTCTCGCAATGCCTGCTTCTCGCGGAGGCTTGTTCGGTTTCGGTCGCCGGAGGGCTGGATGACTCCGAGGCGAACCGCGTGGTGGTCGCCCTCGAGCGCGCCAGCATCGAAGCCACCAAAGAGCCCGATCCCGCGGTCGAAGGGAAATGGCGAGTGGACGTCGCGCGCGACGACGCATCGCACGCGCTCTCGGCGCTGCGCGACGAGGAGCTGCCGCGCAGCCTTCCTCCGGGTGTGCTCGACGCGGTCGGCAAAGGGTCTCTGGTCCCCAGCGAGGCCGCGGAGCACGCGCAACTTATCGCCGGAATCGCCGGGGATCTGCAGCGATCCCTTGAGGGCGTCGACGGCGTGTTGAGCGCGCGCGTTCATTTGAACGTCCCCGCGGCAAGCCCGCTCCGCGACATCGCTCCGCCTCACGGCAGCGCCAGCGTGCTCCTCGAGCACCGCGGGTCCACCCCTCCCCTGAGCGCGGACTCGGTGCAGCGGCTCGTCGCCGGGGGCGTCGCAGGCCTCCTGCCGACCGATGTCGCGGTGGTGATGATTTCGCGTCCAGCGCCACCTGCCACGGGCGGCAGCCTGTTGGGGCACGTAGGCCCGATCGCGGTGGCGCGCGCTTCGATGCGCGAGCTCCAAGCCGCGCTGATCGCGCTGGTGGCCGTCGTCGCGCTCCTGGCGGGCGCGACCCTCGCCTTGTATGCGCGCTTGACCCGGCTGCGCGCCGAGTCGCTGATCCCCCCCAAAGCGGGGCGAGCTCCGCCGTGAACCGCCCCACCGGCGCGTTGGGGGGCCTTCGCGAAAAATCCCTGGCGATCGGGTCTCTGGCCGCCTTCTCTCTGGCCGCCCTCTCTCTCGAGGCCTTCGCACTGGTCAACGTCGGCTGCAAAGAGCCGACCAAGGGGGCCCCCCCTGCGTCGAGCAGCGTCCCCGCGGTTGCCTCGTCGGCGCCGTCCCCGCCCGAGACCCCGAGCGCGAGTGGGGAGGCGACCGCGACGAGCGCGCGGATCGCCGCCGCGTCGCCCGCCGCTGCGGGTGCGACGGTGAAGCTCCTCGACTCCGGACAGCCGCCGAGGCAAAGGCTGCGCTACGCGTGGCGGATCGATCAAAAAGAGCAGCTCGCGATGGACTTGCGCACGACAGCCACGACCGAGTCGGCCGCAGCTAAGCCGTCGGAGGTGCCCCTCCCCTCGGTGCACGTCGTCATCGCCATCGACCCGCTGCGCGTCGCACCAGACGGTGACCTGCGGTACGCGTGGCGGGTGACGTCCGCGACGGCAGATGCGCCGGGCGACACCCCCTCGGAGGTCACCGAAGGCATGCGCGCGGAGGTGGCCGGGATCGCCCACCTCTCGGGCAGCGCGCTCGTCACATCCCGCGGCCTCGCGAAGGAAGTCTCGGTCGATCCGGACTCCTCCGGCGGGGCCGCGACGACGGGGCAGATGGCCGAACAAATTCGCCAGACGTTGCGCGATGTCGCGGCGCCGCTGCCGGACGAAGAGGTCGGCGTGGGTGCCCGCTGGCGGAAGATGTCGCAGCTCGACGATCGAGGCGCGCGCGTGGCGCAGACCGAGACCTTCCGCCTGGTCGATCTCCAGGGCGACCGGGGAACGCTCGACGACGCGCTGGCGCAGACCGCCCCGCCGCAGGCGCTGCGCGCCCCGGTGGCGTCGCCGGGCGCGCGCGCCCGCATGGAGTCGATGCTCGCCTCGGGCGAAGCGAAGGTGCGGTTCGATGTCTCGCGTTTGGTGCCGCAGACGACCTTCGACGGCACGACCACCATGGTCCTCTCCGGGCAGTCGCCGGGCGACAGCGCGCGGAGCGTGAAAATGGTGATGCGGGTCTTCATCGCCATCGCGGGTTCGCGGCGGTGAGAGCGGGCGACGTCGAGCTCTTGCAGGTCGTGGCGTCCTGGGCGCTGACCCTGCCGTGCGTGGCCGCCATCATCGTCGTCGACGAGCGGCGCCTGCGCGGAGAAGAGCTCGCGCGCGCCTGGCCAGCGCCGTCCCGCGACGCCGCGATCTTCGGTCTATGGAACCTCGGCGTGCACCCCTTGTGCGTGCTCGTCCATTTCGTTCGAACGCGCCGCGATTTCGTCGGGGTAGCCTTGGGACTGTTCTGGCTCGGTGCCGTCGTCGCGGTCGACGTCGGCGCCCAGCTCGGCGTCGCCGCGGCGGTCGACTGGCTGTCGGGCTGACTTTCAGGCTCGCCGCCGACCGTGATATGAGGCGCGGGCATGAAGGCCTCACTTCGGATCGTCGCCGTTTCGGTCGCGCTCACCGCTTGTTCGAAGACCCAGCCGGAGCCGGTGGCCGGCTCGTCGACGGAGCCACCTTCGTCGACCGCAGCCGCCACCAAGTCCGGGCAGCCGGCTTCGATCCTTCACCCGGATCTGCTCGATCCCTCGAAGGCCGCTTCGAAGGCGCCCGACGCGTTCAAGGCGAAGTTCACGACGACGAAAGGCGACTTCGTCGTCCAAGTGCACCGCGACTGGTCACCGAACGGGGCGGACCGATTCTACAACCTCGTCAAGATGGGATTCTTCGACGACACACGCTTTTTCCGCGCGATCGACGGCTTCATGGTCCAGTTTGGAATCAGCGGCGACCCCGCCGTGGCCAAGAAGTGGCAGGAAGCGAACTTCCCCGACGACCCGGTGAAGCAGTCGAACAAGCGTGGCTTCGTCACTTTCGCGCAGCGCGGCACCCCCAATACGCGCGGGACGCAAGTGTTCGTCAATTACGGGGACAACTCGCGGCTGGACCCGACGTTCGCACCGTTCGGGCAGGTCGTGCAGGGGATGGACGTCGTCGACTCCCTGTACAAGGGATACGGCGAAGGGGCGCCGATGGGCGCGGGACCCGATCAAGGGCTCATCCAGGCTCAAGGCAACGCATACCTCGATGCGAAGTTCCCCAAGCTCGATGGCGTTCAGCGTGCCGAAGTGATCCCCTAGCGGGCTCCTACCCGCGCGCCGGCGTGAGCGGTCGCATCGTCCGCTCCCGCTCGCCTTGGTCGTAGAGCGGTTCGTCGGGGAAATCGCTGCGGCGCAGGCGCCCGACGCCTGCGCGGGCGCCGGCCATCGCAAGCACGCCCGCGACGAACCACGTGCCGAACCACGACCAGCCCCATCCGGTCACGTAGTTGAGCGCCGTGCGACCAGCCGCCGACGCGTCGCGGCGCGCTTGATCGTCCGCCCGAGGACCGAACGACGTGTTCCCGCCGCCCCCCGCCTCGTCAGGATTCGCCGGTGCCGCCTCGAGTGCTACCGCGGCGTCGATCGCCGCGTTGGTCGCCGCCGCCAACGTCGAACGCAGAATGACCGCCTGGAAGCCCGCTGACAGCACCAGCGCCAGCGCCCACGCGAGGAAGCCGTGCGCCACCCCTATCCCCGGACGGGTGCTGCCCGGCAGGTAGCCGGCCAGCCAGCCCCCGACGAAGGCTCCTGCCACCGTGGTGGCCATCGCGCAGATCCACAGGGCGATTGCGCTCCCTTTGAGCGAAGCGACGGTCGGGTGAGAGAGAATGGAGACGACGCCCAGCGCGAGCGCAAGCAAGATCAGCGACACGGCGAGGAGCGCAGTCGTCCCCGCCAGCACCGACCCCCAGCTGATTCGAAGACCGGACAGCGGCTCCGCATACGTGCCGTACGACCGTCGGTAGTCCTTGATGACATCTTGCATCGGTTCCTCCGCGACTTGCGTTTCCTCTCGTCGCGCCTCAATGCCCTGCTCGTTTCGTGCCCCGCGGGCTCGACGGCGGGAGCGCCGGCCGCCGCACGGGCGCCCGGGCGCACGCGTGCCCATCCGCCGAGCCGCCGCGCCGGGGACGCGTGGCTCGCCGCCACGCTGCCACGCAGAGCACGCGCGAGCGCGAGCGAGCGCGAGCCGGTCAGAAGGCCGGCGTCTTTCGGCCGAGCCCGAGCGAGGCCGCCGCCGGGGCGAGGAGCCGTACTCACGTACGGCGACGACCCCCGACGGCGGGATCGCGAAGGGATCGGCCGAAAGACGCCGCCCTTCTGCGGATGCGCTCGCGCCGCGGCACGCACCTTGCGCCTTTCTCGAGCACGCGCCCTCGAAGGGAGGAGCTCGATGTCGACGAGCCACGAGCAGCTGCAGGCCACCGTCAATGGCGTCCCCCGCGCACGCATCGCCGCAGGTGGACGCGCGCTCTCCGAGACCGACAAGGATCCGCTCCCGCGCGCGGCATGCGAAACGCCGGCGGCCCCTGCCGCGGAGCCAGCGCGCGAGGCGACGCCCGGGGCGACTTCGGCGCGGCCGCGGCGCGCCGTGCGCGTCGTGCGATCGAGTGAAGACGCTGGCCCCAGGCACGCGGCGTGGGTCTACGTGAAGCACGCGCTGATGCACCCGTGGCACGTCGTCGTCCTCGCCGGGGCAACCGTGTTCGGCGTCGCGAACTGGAGTCTTCTCGTGCTGCTCCTCGTCTTCGGCGGGGCCGAGCTGCTCCTTTTGGGCATCGTCCTTCGCTTGCACGCCTTTCGCCGGTACGTCGACGAGCGGCTCGACCAACTTGAGCGCGCCAAGGCGGCCGAGCAGCGGACCACCCTGTTTCTCCAGATGGGGGAGGAACACCGGCGCGAGCTATTGCGCCTCGAGGCCGTGGTCGACAAGATCCGGGACGCCACGCGGCCCCATGGCACGGCCGCACAGATCGCGGCCGACGAGTGCCTGCGGCTCCTGGCGAGCTACGTGCGCCTCGCCATCGCGTACAACGTGAGCCGGGACTGTCTGGCCACCGTGGACCGGCGAGCGTTGGACGACGAGATCCGCGCTCTCGAAACGGCTCGCTTCTCACCCCACCCGCACACCCGCGCCCTGGCGCAACGGCGGTGCGGGATCGCTCGAAAGCGCGCCGAGCGGTGGGATCGTTCGCGCGCCGGCCTCGAGGCGATCGCGCACCAGCTGGCGATGATCGGCGAGCTGGTTCAGCTCACGCACGAGCAAGTGGCGGCGCCCGTGGATCCCACTGGGGCGACGGACGAGATCGATCGGGTGGTCGAAGAGCTCGACGAGAGCCAGGCAACCATCGAGGAGCTCGCCGAGTTCCTCGGGGTCGACGACACGATCGAGCCGCGCATGCTCGACATGGGACGAGCTGCGCGTTGCTGAGGTCGAGCGGGCCGCGGCCGCGACGGGCGCAGCCCGATTGACAAGAGCGGCTGCCCGCGGCCATCGTGGCGCCGATGCATCCCCTACGGCCCCGGTGGGCGCCGCCGGTCCTCGCGGCGGCGTTCGTGCTCGCGTCTGCCGCTCCGGGTGACGCCCAAGGAGGCGACGACCGCGCAGCCGCGACGACGATCGTGCAGGAGCTCGAGCACGACCCGGACCATGCGTCCATTGCCGCCGCCCCGATCGCGAGCGCCAAAGAGGCGCTGGAGAGGGGCACGCGGATGCGCGGCGCTGGGGACGAACCGCACGCGAAAGCGGCCGACGGCCTCGCACGCGAGTGGGCGGATACGGCACGAGACCTCGCGCGGGCCGCCGACGCGGAAAAGGCCGCATGGGACGTGCGACAAAAGGCGCAGGACGCCCGAGCGCGGCTCGAGCGAGCACGGGCGCTCGTGGAAGATGGAATCGCGCGGGTCGGGCGGATGAGGGCCGAGCTCGACGAAGCCGGCCGCACCACCCCGGACCGCAAGGCGGTGGAGGCGCACGGGAGCGACCGGAGCCCCCAGGCCGCACGGAAGAACGCGGGCGGGAAGGACAAGCCGGCCAAGAGTGCCGCGACGGGAGAAGCGCCGTGAAGACCGGCTACGTGCTCGCTTCCGCGCTGGCGCTGGGCGCTTGCGGCGCGGCCCCGGGGCACCTCGCGGCGATCGACGACGTGGATCGTGTACGGAGCGGGACCGCCGTGAAGGAAGAGGCAAGGATGGTCCCCGAGGCGTACGCGCACGCTGAGCAGGAGCGCGACTTCGCCGTGGCGGCGCACGCGTCGGGCGACGACGTGGCGGCCACATTGCATGCGGAGCGCGCCCTCGCGGCGTATGCCCACGCACGGATCGTCGCCCGCCTCGCGCGCGCGACAACGGAGCTGGCAGAGGCGCAGAAGGCGCTCTCCGACGACACGGTGGAAGAGCAGACGCTCGACGCATCGCGCGCCTCACTCGACCGGGAGGCCGAAGAGCTCGAGCAGCGGATTCGCGTCGCGCACGAGAGGATCCTGCCCGCGTCGAGCGCTTCCACGAGCCCGGAGCGCGAGGCGGCGCGAGGCGTGGCCGCGGGCTCGCTGGTGATGCAGGCGCGGCTGCTCTGCGCGGCGGCGCGCATGGTCGCGCGGGACGCGCCCGGCCTCGCCGACGCCGACGGAGCCGTGACTTCGCTCCAGGAGCGCCTCGCGAAGAGCCCCCGGCCGGCGCCCATCGACGACGCGGCTCGGTCTCGTGCGCACTGCCTCGATGTCTTGACGCGGGCGCGGCGCGGCGCGGCGCACGATGCGGAAGGGGCCGACGCCCTCCTCTCCGAGCTCTCGGCCGCCGGGAGCTGGGACCCCGGGCGGGACGAGCGCGGCGTCGTCGTCACGTTGCACGAAGCATTTCAAGGGACGGCCTTGACGAACGACGCGGCCGAAAGGCTCAAGAACCTCGGGCGCGTCGCCGCCGCCCACCGGCTCTTCGGAGTGCAGGTCGTGCTCCACGACGCGCGCGCCCGCCCCCCGAACGACAGCACGGACGCCAAACGCGCCGACGCGGCGGTTCAGGCGCTCGTCGGCGGAGGAGCCGCCGCATCCGGTGTTCGATCGGAGCTCGCCGGATCGCTGGCGCCCATCGTCGATTCGAGCGACATCAACGACCGCGGGCGCAACGAACGGCTCGAAGTGGTGTTTGTCTTGTAGTCGAGCCCGGGCTCACGCGAGCTTGTACCCGAACCCGTAGACCGTCAGGATGTGCTGCGGCTTCTCCGGGCTCTTCTCGATTTTCTTTCGCAGCTTGACGATGAAGTTGTCGACGGTGCGGTTGGTCGCCGATCCCTCGAGCCCCCAGACCTTCGACAGGATTTCGTCGCGACCGACCGGCTGTCCCGCGCGCTCGGCGAGCATGCGCAAGAGCTCGACCTCGTAGAACGACAGCGTGTGCTCGGACCCGCGCGCGATGACCGTCTGCGTCGTGAAATTGACCGCCACGTCCCCGATCGTCAGCGTCTCCGGCGTGCTCGCCGCCCCCCGCGCCGCCCGGCGGAAGATCGCACGCATCCGGGCAATGAGCTCGTTGACCCCGAACGGCTTGGTCACGTAGTCGTCCGCTCCGGCGTCCAGTCCGCGGACTTTGTCCGCTTCCTGGGAGCGGGCCGTCAGCATGACGATCGGCACGACCGCGTTGAGCCTGCGCAGCTCGTCGCAGACGGCGTAGCCGTTCACGTCCGGCAGCATCAGGTCGAGGATGATCGCGTCGGGGCTCTCCGCGCGCGCAAGGGCGATCGCTTCCTTTCCCTTGTCCGCCGTGATGACACGAAACCCCTCGAACTCGAGGGCGTCGCGCAGCCCCAGCACGATGTGCGGCTCGTCGTCGACGACGAGGATGGTCTTCTTCGCCGGCCCCATCCTGTCCGTCTCTCGCTACTGCCCCCCTACCACCGTGTTGGCCTGCTCGAGGCACTGCAACGTCACGGTCGCGCCCTGCGGCGGCTCGTTCGCGGTGAAGAGAATCTGCTGCGAGCAGCTGCCCGCCGCGGTTCCTTCCACGTAGCACCAGCCCGGCTGACTCGACGCCGAACAGTCTCCGCCGGCTGGAAAGCCGGTCGGGTCACTCGCCGGCGTGAGCTCGGTCAGCGCGCACGTCGTGAGCGTCGCGGGGTCTGCCAGCACGCACGACTTTCCGCCGCACGAGGCGAGCCAGTCCGCGTGCTGGGCGGCCTGAAAGCGCTGGAGGACGTCCGGGGGCGGGGCGGTGAGACCCGCGGCGGCGTTGCAGGTGCCCTTCTGCAAAGTCACGAGGATGAGGCACGGAACCGTCTGCGTTGCCGCATCGAGCTTCAGCTTCTGCGGCAAGCACTGCACGCTGAGCGCGTTCTTCAGACGATTGATGATCGCATTCACCGCCGGGCGGTAGCCGAACACAGGATCCGCGTTGCCGCTCGCCGTCGTGTGGATGGGGCACAAGCTCGACGCGATGCCCTGCACGCCGGCGGCCTGATTGGCCATGGCGTGCGCGATCTCCAGCTCGCGAATCGACGGATACGCCTTGCCGGCCACTTGCGTCGCCGAATACGCACCGCCCGCTTTCTGGCAGAGAGGCTTGGCGTTCGGGTTCATCGACCCGGGTCCGTCGTAGCAATCGCACGCCCCCGCGTATTGCGGCTGGCTGCAATCCTTGGGCGCCGCGAGCTGGAACGTGCAGGCAAACTGAAGGTCGCCCTTGTTCGTGTTCCACTCGCGCCCGTTGATCGGGTCGCAGTTGTCCGCCGAGTTCGGCGGGCACGCGCTCATCATGCGCGGGTCTTCGGACTCGAGCATGTGGAAGTCCGCGCCTGTGAAGTCGTAGTTCTCGGGATCTTTGCCGGTGATGGCGAGCCAGTCGCTCTCGAGCAACTGGTTCTTTTGCTGGCAGTCCGCCTGGGCGGTTCCCATGGGGCACTCCGGGTCGCCCGGCTTCGCCTGCAAGAGCTGGTGCGGCACCCCGGCGATCGCCGCGTAGTAGACGAGGTCGGGGGTCCGCGGCCCGCGGGTCAAGTTGCAGAGCTTCGCGGGGTCGGTCGCGTCCGTGGGCAGATTCGTCGCGAAGATCGGGTTGATGCAGTTCGCGTAGATGTCTTGATCGCCGACGTAGTTGCCGCTGCCGGGCTGCACTTCGTGCGCGCGATCCGGAACCGACGCGGACGTGAGCCCGCGGATGTAGCGGCTGAGCGGATATCCCGCGTAAACGCCGAAGCGCTGCTTCTGATGGAAGAAGCGCACGTTGATGCTGTCGTTGGTCGGATCGAGGTACCCGCTGACGCCATTCGGCATGTCGTTCGGGCATCGCGTGGCAAAGTTTGCCTTGTCGTTGACGACGTTCGAGAACGCACACGACGTACAGTTCGGATCGAGAGGATTCGCTTTGCACTCCACGGTCGCCTCGGGCGCGCCGTTGCTCGGCGAGTTGGGCCAGCCGCTTCCTTCGTACAAGTACCCTTCCCCGCCCACCGACAGCGGGTCGGCCACTTCTTCGTTCTCGTCGGTCACGACGATGACCGCGAGGAGCGAGTCGGGCCGCAGGAACGCTTTGCGCTGCTGCAGGATCACCGTGTCGTACCCCTGAACGCTCGCCAGCGGGGGGGTTCCGCCGACCTGAATCGACGCGAACGGATCGGGCTGAACGAGAAACCGGTACCACGCTTCGTTCTGCGCTTCGAAGCCGCAGCCGTGCTCCTGCACGCCGGAGATCATCGCGGTGAAGTCGCCGATCAGCGTTCCGGCGGTCATCGGGTCGCCGACGGCAGTTTCGGCAGCAACGGGAGCCGGGGGAGGCGGATTGTTCGCCGACATGTTCGCCGCGACCGTCGGGTACCACGCGAGGAAATTGAGCGGGCTCCCCGCCTTCGCCACGGGGCCCTCCATCCCTCCCGTCAGTTGGCGGTTGATCAGGTGGGCCTGGTCGTCGTTGTGCGCGTTGACGTTCGGGTTGGCCATGTTCATCGCGGTCGGATCGCACGTCATCGATCCGCCACGGCCGCCGAGCGACGAAGTGAGTATGCCGAGGTGCATGTCGTGCACCGGCGGGAACTCGAGCTTGCCCGTGTTGCACTTGCCCGCGTTCGACGGCCCGATGGTGCCGCCCATCGCGTTAATGCAGTTCGGCGACACCAGCCGGTTGATCATGTCGGGAACCGCTTGTGCGAGGAGCGCCTGCTTGTCGCCCATCGACGCGGAGTTGTCGATCATGAAGAGCAGGTCGAGCTTGTCGACCGCCACGCTGTGGATGACGCTCGTGAACGTCGTCTTCAGGTTCGGTTGCCAGGTTTCCACGGGGCGCGTGAGGCACGCGGCCCCCACCACGCAGAACACGGCGATCGCCCTCAGCAGCGCGGTCCGCTCTCTCAACGTTCGATTCATGATTCGCTGCTCCTCGGCACGGGATCTAGGCGGCTACGATTTACCACGGCGTATGGGACGTCCTAACGAAGAAGAAGCGAAGCGCCCCCCCGCGGCGTATCGCGGTCTGAGCGAGCGACGACTCGCAGTCGCCGTCCCACGGAAGTGGGTGTGGCCTTGCTGCAAGAGCAGGTCTTATACCAGGCCTGCCCGCCGCAAATTGCGGAGAAACGATGCGTTGTGGGAACGACGCCTGTCAACTCCGTTGGCGTTTGCTCTCCGTGGTTGGCGGGGACGCATGTAGGTCCGCGGGGGCCGTCGCCGACGCACGGAGCGCCCGAACGTGACGCGCTGTGACGCCGGGGACGGCCAGCAACGTCGCGTCGTCGGCGGCGCGAATCGATGCGAGGTTGCCGATGTGCCGGAGAAGGGCCTTCTTGGCTTTGGGGCCCAGCCCTTTGACGTCGTCGATCGGCGAGTGCATCCGTCGCTTCTTGCCGAGGCGCAGGCGAGCCCGATTCGAGAAGCGATGCGCCTCGTCGCGCAGGCGCGCGAGCAAAAAGAGCGACGTGGTGGTACTTTTCAGCGGTATCGGATTCTTCTGACCGGGCAGATAGACCCGGTCGGTCAGCGTTTCCCCGAGGATCGTCTCGCGCTCTTTGGCCAGCGCGACAATCGCGAGGTCGTGCAAGCCGAGGTCGTGCGCCGCGGCGAGCGCCACGGCGAGCTGGCCGCGCCCGCCGTCGACGACGAAGAGATCCGGGGCTTCGTCGTCCCCGGCGCCCGGAGCGACGGCCGCGGCCGCCCCCTCTTCGGGAGCTTCCGGCCGAGCTTCGGGATCCGCGGCTGGCTCGGCCAGCACGCCGGGCAGCTCGGCCGCTTTGATCGCCCTTCGAAATCGGCGGGCGAGGACTTCGTACATCGCGCCGTAGTCGTCGTTCAAGTTGCCCTGGGTCACCGCGGGCATGGCGTCGCCCCGCACGTTGAACGTGCGGTATCGCTTCTTGTCGAGCTCTCCGTCGGCCATCGCCACGATCGCGCCGACGGTGTCCCTTCCGCCCAAGTGCGAAATGTCGCAGCACTCGATGCGGCGAGGAACCGTCGCCAGGCGCAGCCGCGATTGCAGGTCGCGCAGGCGCTCTTGCACATCGTCGCTCTGCCGCTGCTTCTCGATGAACGAGTGGCGCGCGTTGTCGTTGGCCATCGCCAAGAGGTCCACCCGGTGGCCGCGCCTCGGCACGATGAGCGTCACCTTGTGCCCGGCGCGGTCCGTCAACCACTCGGCGATGCCTTCGACCCCCTCCGGCTCGCAGGGCAAGATGATCTCGTCGGGCACGAGCGCGGGGATCGAAGCGGCGCTGTCTTCGCCGGGCGCCGCGGGATGACCCTCGGCCCGGTCGGCCTTCCCGGCCGCGCCGTCCGCGGCGCTCGCCAGGGCCGCGCCGTGGTGCTGCGCGAGGAACGCCGCGACGATCTCTTCGTCGGGGATCTCCGCCTGCCGGATCGAATACGTCGCGACGTCGGCGAGCTTGCCCGCGCGAACGTGGAGCAGCGCGACTTCGACGAGCTCGCCCTCGCGGTAGAAGCCCAGGACGTCGCGGTCGACGTCGTCGATCGTCACGACGCGCTGCTCCTCGCGGACTTTCTCGATCGCCCGGAGCTGGTCGCGATACACGGCCGCGAGCTCGAATCGCATCTCGCGCGCCGCCCTCTTCATGCGGTCGTCGAGCTCGCGCGACAGCTCGTCGTGGCGCCCCTCGAGGAACTTCGCCACCGCGTCGACCTGCTCGCCGTACCACGCGCGGTCGACCGGCAGCACGCACGGCGCGGGACAGCGCTTGATCTGGTGCTGCAGGCACGGGCGCCTTCTGCTGGCGAGCTCGACGTCGCTGCACGTCCGCAGCTGGAAGTGCTTGTTGACCAGGTGAAGCGTGCGCCGAGCGGCGGTGGCCGAGTGATACGGTCCGAAGTGCCTCGCCCCGTCGGGGGTCGGCCGGCGCACCACTTCGAGGCGCGGCCACTCGGTGCCGGCGCCGCCGCGGCTTCCGAGCCGGAGCGTGATGAAGTCCTTGTCGTCGCGAAGCTTGACGTTGAAGCGCGGCCGGTGCTCCTTGACGAGATTGTTCTCGAGGATCGTCGCTTCTTTCTCGTTGGCGGTGACGATCGTCTCGAGGTCTCCGATCGTCCGCTGCAGAATCGGAATGAAGGCCCGGGCGTCGCCGCTGGAGTCCTGAAAATACGACCGGACCCGCGATCGCAGAGACTTCGCCTTGCCGACGTAGACGACCGCGCCTTTCTTGTCCTTGAAAAGGTAAACGCCCGATTGAACCGGGAGGGCGTCGAGCTTCTGAACGACCGCGTCGGGGAGCATGGGCGGGTCCGTACCGCGAAAGTTGCCGGGTGCCTTCGTTGGTTAGCTTAGCTACCCCTCGACCCAGTACGGCGCCGCAAGCGTTCCCAGCTCTTCCTCGATGTCGGACCTCAGCGCCACGTCGACGACGCGCGGAAGCGCCGAACGGAGCAGCGCCCGCCCTTTGGACGATCGGAGCCAGCGCGCGACACCGACCAGCGCATGGGTCACCGCCGCGTCCGGCGACTCGAGCAGCGCCTTCAGATGGGCGGCGACGTGCGCCAGGGGCGCCCCTTGAATGCACATCGCATGGATCAGCTCTGCCCGCTCGAGCGGCGGAGCGGCCGGCAAGACAACCGTCAACCGGCGGTCGCGCGGACTCAACGGCGGATCTCCCCAGAGAAGTGCGATCGCCGCCTCGGCCCGCGAAGCCCCCCTGCGCCCGGGCGAAGAAAGCGCCGCTTCCAGGGCGTCGCGCACGAGGCCGCTCTTGCGCCAGACGCGCGCGGCGACGGTGAAGATCGGCGAGTCGGTCCGTGCCAGAGCGGAGAGCGCCCAGGCATCGTCGAGCGCCCCTAGCCCCCGCAGCCGATGGGCGCACTCGACCGCCGCGTCGACCGCCGCCTCGTCTTCTTCGGCGACCTCGAGCACGCGCTGCGCGATCACGCGCGCGGCGGGCGATCCTCGTCCGAGCGCGACCGACGCGGCGCATTGCACCCGGCCCCAGTCGCGCTCCGCGAGGGCGAGGGCCATCTCGGATGCCAGGCGCGCGTCGACGGCTCGATCGGGCCAGGCCATGACCAGCTCGCGCACCGCGGACGACGCGAGGTCGACGTCGAGAGCCAGCCCGACGGCGCGGTCGAGCAGCTCCGCGGGCGCGCCGACCAGCCCGAGCAGACGCAGAGAATCGTCGATCACGCCGGCGTCGTCGGAGGCAACGTGGCGCGCCGCCATCGCGCGCAGGGGCGCGGCGTGCTCGCGCGCGATGGTCCCGCGGTCGATCAGGTCGCCGAGGCGGCGTGTCCAGCCGAAGCTCTCCGGTTCCGGGAATCGCTCGGCCAGCGCGCAGAGCCCCTCGACCCCGATGGCGCCGAATCGTTCGACCAGCACCTGCGCCCACTGCGTCTCTTTCGGCTGCGGCCGCCCGATCAGCTTCGCCCGGCCCTCTCCGACTCCCCCCGCTGCAGGCGGCCCGACTTCCCCGCCGCGCGGCTGGATGGGTAGGGCCAATGGCTCATTCGACAGCGCTTCGTCTCCGACGAGCTGCAGAAGGAGCACGAGCGCCTCGGGATCCGGGGCCTCGGCGAGCAGCACGCGCGCCATCGACAGCCGCGCTTCGGGTACCCGGCCCTGCATCACCGCGAGACGCGACGCGAATCGCTCCCCCGGCGGCTCTTTGAGCAGCTTTGCACCGACCAGGGCCGCCGAATCCACCGGACACACGCCCCCGAACCGGCGAAGCCACTGTTCGCGGGCCGGATCGCGGACCGAGGGGGCGGGATCGGTGGCGGCCAGCTGGAGTCGCGGCCGGGCCAGCTCGTTCGGCAGGCGATCGAGCGCCCCGAGCGCCTTGGTCCGGTCGTGGGACCGCGCGCACTTCAGCCAGTGATCGACCATCGCCGCCGCCGTCTCCGGAAAGGCCACGGCGAGCGCTTCGGTGGCCCACCCGGCGTCGAGCCACAGGGCATCGTGCTCCGCGTCGATCCAGTCGAGGAGGGCCTCGGCCGCCTCGTCGGGCCGGACGCGCTCGAGAGCCGCGATCACCGCCTCCGAGAAGATTCGCTCGTTGTCCTCCTGCTCGTCGTCCGACAGCGCGTCGGGCACCGCGTGTGCCACCAGGTCGCGCAACACATGCACGAGATCTCCGGGCTGGAGGCTGAGCGGTTCAGCGGTCGCCAGCGCGTGCAGGGCTCGAGCGCGGACCGCGAAGCTCGGAAGGGCCAGCGCGCGACGAAGAGCCGCCACGGCTGCGGACCGCGCTTCGAGCCGGGCGATGAGCTCGATGGCCACGACTCGGCACGCGTGCGTCGGCCCGTCGTCGACGATGTCGGCGAGCCGCGCGCAGAGCGCATCCGCGTTCTCCACGGCAGGCGTCCATTCGTCGTCCGCGAGGAGCGCCTCGGCCATGACGCGGTCGCCGGCACGCGCGACTTCGACGAAGAGCTCGGCCGCCTCCGGATGGTCCAGGGGCACGAGCGTGGCAACGCTGGCCCCTCGCTCGCGCTGCCGGCGGGTCATCTTCGGACCGAACCGAACGAGCAAGCGCAGCAAGCGCACCGCTTCGGCAGGCCAGTCGCGCATCTCGAGGAGCTCGACGCCGAGGCGATCCGCCCGCGCGAGCAGCCGCTTGGTGGCGCGCAAACATTCGTCTTCGTCGGTGGAGATCCAGACTTCGGCAACGGCGAGGGCCAGCGCGCGGCAGCCCACTTGCGCCTTCGCACCCGACCGATCGGCGACGCTTGCAGCGCGACGCGGCAGAACCGGAGCTGCCGGCGCGGCTTCGGACGGGCCGGACACCCGCGCGGCCGCCGCGGCCTCGACGACGCGGAGTCGCTCCAAAATCTGGGCGGAGTCGCCGGGCGGCACGAAGGTCCACGCGAAGTGCTTCGCGAGGGTCGCGTCGATTTCGTCACGGCGTTGCATGGGGGTGCGTGGATGGCAGGGGCGAAACGTCTCGCCTTCCCTAGATTACCAGCATCTGCACGTTTTTGTGCGCAAGGTCCCGATCGCGGTCGCAAGCGGCGCCTGCGTGCGGGGTCGGCTATACCCCAAGCATGCGTCGCTTGGCGGCGGTCGCCGCGCTGCTCGCCGGTGGTTGCTCTTCCGCCGACCGCACGCCGAGCGACCCGGTCGGCGACGCAGGCGGCGGCGGCACGTGCGTGTTCTCGTGCCTGGACGGGTCTACCTTCGGCCGCCCGCTGTCCCAGCGGGTCCGAGGCATCCTCGACTCGTGCGCCGGCGCCGACTGCCACGACATCGGCGCCGGTCAGATGAGGTTGGCCCCAGGCAGCGAGTTCGACGCGATGATCGGCGTTCCGGCGGTCGAGCGTCCGGATCTGCTTCGCGTCCGACCGGGCGACCCGCTCCAGAGCTACGTGTATCTGAAGGTCGCGTGCGACGGAGGCACGACGGGCGATTGCATGCCGCCGGGCGGGGCGGGTCCCGGAGTCGCGCAGACGTTCTACGACTGGATTGAGGCCGGCGCGCCCACGATGTGAACGTATACTTGCCTCCTTCTGCCATGCGCCGAACCCGGCTGCGCCTTGCCGCCCTGCTCGTTCTCGCGTGCGGGATCGCCGCGGCGGCGATCCACTGCGGCGCGGGCAACCACTCGTCGCCCGGCGCCGACGCGTCGATTCCCGACGGCCAGTCGGCGTACACCCGCGTCCCGTACACCGGGCTACCGACGCCGGAGGCCGGACCGCGCACCCCCGTACACGCGGAGTTCACGTCGACGCCCGTTCGCACCGACACGATGCAGCTGATGTTCGCGGCCGGCGAGATGCAAACGAGCGGCGAGCCGTTCGCGAGCAACTTCGCGGGTCGCGTCCTCAGCTACTACATCTACAGCCGCTATTCGGCGACGCCCGACCAGTACTACTTGCCGTGCACCGGAGTCACACTCAACTGCCTCATCGCTCCGGTGATCGATCTCTTCGGCTTCAGCACCGCTGTCGAATCGTACGAGTACTCGAAGTACCACATGAACATGGTCGCCAATCAGAGCGGCGCGGGCGTCTCGCTCGTCAACGGCCCGGTCGTGGCGACGCGCGCGGGGGACTCGCCCTTCGGCAAGCTCCAGGCCCGGATGCAAGCGCTGGTCGCGGCGGCAGGCGCCGACGTCGCGGGGTACGCAACGCTTCCGCCGTCGACCAAGAACCCGATGAACGACTTCGGCTTTCCGGGTCTCTGGCCGACCATGGTGCCGTACCGGAGCTTCGACGTCTCGATGACCCCCGGAACCGGCGCGGTGATCACGTGCAACGCCGCGAAGCCGCAACGAGGGTACGGCGGCGTGGGGCAATACGGCGGCCAGGCCGTGCCAGCGTACGAATGCGACTACAGCTTCCTTCGCCTGAACGATGTCGCCACCCAAGCCGAGCACGTGATCGGCCCCGGCATTCTCGGATACACGACGTGGAAAGAGGCGCTCTGGGCCATCGATTTCACCGGGCGCGTGCACGACTCCGGGAGCAATCCGGTCACCTCGGTCGCGCCGCAGGACCTCGCCCAGGTCGGACTGCCCGGAAACGCGGTGCAAGGCGTCGGATGCCCGTCGGACTGCGCGCCGACGAAATGCCCCACCGGCTGCGAGCACGGCCTCTTCATCGGGTCGACGCCGCTCGAAGGGATGTGGGGACTGACGATGGTCGAAGAGATGGACAACGCCGGAGCGTGGCTTCTGTCGTCGCTCGCGACCAGCGATGGGGCGACGCTCGGGGGGCTGCCTTCGGTGTCGGCCGCCATCGAGTACGACTACGGCTCGCCGCTCGTCTGGTTTCCGGCGGCGATTGCGGTCACCGAGCAGGCGGGCCGCGGCGGCGATGGCGGGGCCGGCGACCGGTACCCGTCGGTCGACACGCTCGCGATCCAGGACGCCACCAGCCGGTCGGTCGATCTCGCCGCGCTCGCCCAGGGCTATTCGCTCTTCTTCGGCATGACCGACGGCCGCAACGTCGGGGTCGGCCAGCAACCGGGCTTGCAGATCGCGTTCGGCGGGTCGATCTTCGCGGGCGACGACGGCAAGCCCGACGGCGAGAGCAGCCCGCACGACCGCGCGCTCGGTGTGATGCGCGTCGCCTTCGTCGACCTGGACCGCATGCACGTCGATCCGGCGACCGGGGTCGCCGCCGACACCGCGACGGTGACCGGTGGGACCGCCGTGCCCGGGTCGACCGTCACGACGACGTCGCTGGGACACGTCGTGGTCGGGCTTCGACACCTGCTCATGGCGTGCAACGCGTCGGTGTCGCAGTACGGCGCCCCCGACGGCGACGCGACGAAAGACATCGGCGGGATCCTGAATTCCGTCGAGATTCATCCTTCGGTCGGGGATGGCGGCGCCCCGCCGGCGTTCAGCGCGCGCGTACGGCAGGTGCTGATGAACCAAGCCCAGTTCGTCCGGGACACGCTGACGGCCGCGGACGGATCGGTGCACAACGGCGCAGCGCTCGCGAATGGACAGTGGACCGCCTCGACGGACGCGACGACGCTCGAGGCGCAATCGGCCGCCCTCCGCGTGCTCGTCGAAGCGGCCTTCCTGAATCCGCTCGACACGAGCTACCGCGATCGCGCCCGCGCCGTCGCGAAGACGCTTCTCACGTCGTTCTGGAGTGATCCGGCGCGCATGTTTCGCGGACAGGCCGGGGGGGCCGACGACGTGATCATGACCCCCGAGCGGTTCGCGTGGCTGCAGCAAGCGCTGCGCGAGACGTACGAGGCCATCTGGGTGCCGGGCGATCCGTTGCTCGACCGAGCCGTGCTCGAAGACCGGATCGCGCGGGTGAACAAGCTCTATTTGAACGGCTGGGACGACCTGAACGGGGATCAGAAGGTGGACAAGCCGACCGAGTGCTTGGGCGCGCGATTGCAGCTCGGAGAGCAGGCGCTCACCGGCGAAGTCGCCACCAACAACAACGGCTTTCCGGTCTTGCAGGGGCCCGACGCCGAGAAAGACTGCGTGCCGAACATCGCGTATTCGAACACGGCGAGCGTGCTGGCGGGCGAAGTGCACTTTCATAGTCCTTAGTCTCGTGCAGCCGGCAGTCTTGTGCCGCCTCCGCTCCGGCCCTCCGGCGTGGCCTGGACTGAACGCAATTCGGGCCTCCGCTCCGGCGGACGCGATCGAACGAACTGCACACGGGGGGAGCGCGGCCGCCTGATGGCGCGATTGGTCGCGGAGCGGACGCGATCGCGAGCTTGGCGGGCGCGATTGATCGCGGAGCGGACGCGATCGCGAGCTTGGCGGGCGCGATTGGTCGC